>ERZ827181.543-NODE-543-length-50676-cov-17.341558_pt1 | contig 50676 bp, 42 predicted proteins | sample MGYA00519778_ERZ827181 | MGnify/ENA primary metagenome ERZ827181 (study PRJEB31778, sample SAMEA3449273) | human gut metagenome | biome: human gut; feature: human-associated habitat; material: faeces | place: United Kingdom | collected 2010/2012 ...
AGAAAATGATCGGACTTTCTTTCGCCGCTGCGGCGGCGAAACTCTACGAGGTTTTGGCCGCACTGCAATGTGCCGCTCAGAGCTCTGGGCGGCACATTTTCTTTCTCATATAGCCTGTTAAGGGCTTGACATTCTTCGCTTTTCGCAGTACACTGCATCTGTCAGCGAAACTGACAAAACACAGAGGAGGCGAACGCACTTGCCGCACGAGGAGCAGAGAGAAAAGAATATCCGTCTGGTCACGGAGGTCGCGCTGGACTGTTTTCTGGCCAACGGGATCGAAAAGACCAAGGTCGCAGACATCGCGCTGCGCTCCGGGCTCACCGAGCGGTCGGTCTTTCGCTACTTTGAGACCAAGGCCGATCTGGTCCTGGCCGCGTCCCTGCTCTACTGGAAGCGCATCCTCGAGCGCATCGACCGGATGTCCCACACCGTGGCTGACGGCGGCACGACCGGCCTGCAGGACGCGGAAAACGTCCTCATCTGCTATTCTCAGCTCTATCACCTCGACCCGAACGGGATGCGCTTCACGCTCGACGCGGAGCTGACGCTGCACACCGCGGGCAGGCTCCACGAGATCAAAAACCAGCCGCCCGAACCGTTTGAGACCTCCGGCGGCCCGATGGCCAAGGCGATCCGCAAGGGACTCGCCGACGGCTCGATCAGCCCGGATGTCGACGTGCGGGAGATCTACTACAACTCCTACGACGCGATCCTCGGCATCATGCAGCGCCTGTCCATCGGCGGCTCGCCGAGCGCGAGCGCGCTCGATTACGACAGCCGGATGCGCCATCTGAGCCGGATGTTCGTGCGCGCGCTCAGCGGCAAATAACCACATACACAGCAGATCCCGAGCCATCGGGATTTGTGTATACCCACTTGTGTCAGTATGGCTGACATAAGTGGAGAAGGAAGATAGAAATCCAAAGAAAGAAGGGCCGCAATGAAGGAACTGAAGCATTTGATGTATTTTGAGCGCCTGCTGGACGATGCGCACAACGAGCTCGTCCGCCAGGCCGAAGCGGAGGGGGATCTGGCGATCGGCTATACCTGCTTTCACGCGCCGGAGGTGCTGCTGAATCTGGGCAGCTGCTTCTCGGTGCGTCTGCGCGCGCCGCACACCACGTCCATGGAGCTGGCCACCTACTACATGGCCAACAACAGCTGCGAGTTTTCCCGCGCGATCCTCGAGCGCGCGCTCGAGGGCGGCTATGGCTTCCTGCACGCCTTGGCGGGCGTCGACGTGTGCGAGGCCAACAACCGCGCCATCGAGAACATGGAGATCATGCACGCGCAGGGGGCGGACAAGGACAAATTCTTCTACTGCAACCTCGACATCCCGTATTCTGATGACGAAGACTGCGTCGAGCACATCTGTGAGCAGGTCTCGCGCAAGATCCTCAGGCCCATGCGCGAAAACTACGGCGTCGACACCTCGGACGCCGCCATCCGCGCCGCGGTCAGCGAGCACAACGAGGTCTGCCGCATCCTCACCGAGATCGGCGAGACGCGCAAGCTCGACAACCCGCCCATCACGGGCTATGAATACGCCGTGCTCGTGCTCGTGAGCTACGTCTGCCCGAAGCGGCTGATCCTGCCGCTGCTGCGTGAGACGCTCGCCGAGGTAAAGACGCGCGAGGTCGATGCGCAGAAAAGCTACCGTGTGCGCGTCGCCGTCGTCGGCTCTGAGATCGACGACCCGGATCTGATCAAGCTCATCGAGAGCTGCGGCGCGCTGGTGGTCGCCGACCGCTACTGCTACGGCAGCTTCCCCGGCCGTCAGGAGATCGTGCTCACGGACGGCGAGGATGCGCTCACGCAGGTGTGCCGCTGGTATCTGCAGCACACCGAGTGCCCGCGTCAGAGCGCGCTGCACCGCGTCCAGTACCGCAACGACCACGTCGCCCAGCTCGTGCACGACTTAAAGGCCGACGGCGCGATCTACGAACAGATGAAGTTCTGCACCTACTGGTCGTATGAGCGCGTGATCGCCAATCAGGTCATGCCGCGTGATTACGGCATCCACATCCTCTCCATCGACCGCCCCTACATCGCGGGGCAGAGCGGCCAGCTGCGCACGCGCGTGCAGGCCTTCGTGGAGAGTCTGGAAATGAAGCAGCTGCGTGCAGTGCAAAAGGAGGACAACTGACATGGCCTACAACCCCAAAACCGGCAAGGGCCTCGGCCGCTTCTATTCCGCCGAGCACCGCGCCTTCCGCGCCCGCGAATGGCGCGGCTTCCGGGACACCTTTTATGATTTCTTCCGCTGGCTCTATCTCTACGGCTTCATGGCCGCAAAGCTCGGCTGCCACCCGGTCCTGATGGTCAAGGCCATGCTGCGCTACCGCTGGATGGTGTCCTACCTCACCGCGTCGCACATGGTCGACCGCCACACCATGGGCCTGCGCGGCAAGGAGCTGCGCTATGCACACAACCAGTTTTTCTCCGTGCTGCACAACTCCGTCCTCGGCGTGCGCGACATCATCGTGCGCGACAAGAACCTGCGCCCCAACAGCAAGCGCGCGGCAAAGCTGCGCGAGAACACCGTCATGTTCGACGAGATGACCCCGCACCTGATCATGATGGGCTTCCCCACCGTGAAGTGGATCGACATCGCCATGTTCGCCGTCGGTCTGCCGTCGGAGGTCGACCAGAACGCCAGTATGTTCTACATCGACGCCATGGAGCACCTCGGCCTGCCGGCGGACGTCTGCCCCGAGCCCGCCGCCGAGTGCGGCGTCGCCGTGGTGGACGACTATCCGCGCGTCGGCAAGTGCTACTTCACCGGCACGATGCCGTGCGACGGCGCGATCTCGCAGACGAACATCCTCACGCGGCACTTCAAGGATCTGCCCTCGTTCCAGATCACGCCGCCGCAGCGTGTCAACGAGCCGGAGGTGCAGACCTACGCGGTCAAGAACCTCAAGAAGGGCATTGCATTTCTCGAGCAGCAGTTCGGCGTCAAGTGGGACTGGGACGCCTTCTGGAAAAACGCCGAGATGTACAACGACACCTCGCGCTGCATGGTCGAAAAGTGGGACGTCAACTGCACCGACCACCCGCAGGTCTGCGGCGCTGCGCTGGCGCTGCAGCGCGAATATGAGTTTCAGGCGGCGGCGTGCATGGACAAGTTCATGCACAAGACGGACCTGCGCGTCACGAAGATGATGCTCAAGGGCTACGAGCAGGACAAGGCGGCCAACGCGCCCCAGCCGAAATACCGCTGCCTCGTCTGGGCGTGCCCCGCGCACTACTACACCAACTTCACCTACTGGACACAGCACTGCTGGGGTGTCACCTGCGTCAACGACATGGAGGCCATGCTCAGCTACCTGCCCATCACCATCGGCGACAAGGAGCAGGCGCTGGCCGATCTCGCGCGCTGCTACGAGAAGATGATGATGCGCTCGCACACCAACGGCGGCTATGTCAACCTGCTCGACGAGTGCTGGAAGATGTGCGAGAAGTTCCACACGAATATCGTCATCATGTACGACCACGTGTCGTGCAAGAACGTCGGCGGTCTGCACGGCCTGTTCGAGGATCAGGCGCGCGAGCGCGGCATCCACCTCATCTGGATCCCGCACGACGTTATGGACCCGCGCACGGTCTCGCGCCGCGAGATGCGCGAGGCGTTCAGCCAGTACATGGTCACGGTGCTCAACGAGAAGCCGCTTGACCCCACTCTGTTGGATTACGAAGACGCACTCAGCTGGTAAGGAGGAACGAATATGGCTTGGTATTGGATCGTGCTCATCGTGCTCGCCGCGCTCTTTGGTCTGCTGTTTCTGGCATACATGACCAACGCGGACATGAAGCTCATCGAAAAGATCTACAACGCGCTCATCGCATACCACGACGCCAAGGACGTCGAGGAGCAGATCTGACGCGCACAGCGGGGGGACACACCCCCGGGAATACAACGAACCGGGGCGGTCTATGACCGCCCCGGTGTGATTTTGTCGGAAAACCTGCCGCCCTGCCGCGCGCACGGTTGCAGGCCGAGAAATATTTTCTTCGCCGCACGTGGCGCCGGAGAAAAGGATGGGACTTTTTTTCGCCGCGCCCCTTGCGGGGTGCGACGATTGGGAGCAGCCGGAGAGCACCAACCCTTACAAATTTCAATCCACGCGCCCCTTGCGGGGCGCGACCGGAGAGCGTGGCGATCAGATCGCCAGCGACCCGCATTTCAATCCACACGCCCCTTGCGGGGCGCGACTACACGCACGACGCCGGCCTTTTCGCCCGCGGAAAATTTCAATCCACGCGCCCCTTGCGGGGCGCGACAATAAAGCTCGTCGCCTGAGACGCGCCGTAGCGATTTCAATCCACGCGCCCCTTGCGGGGCGCGACCGCGTAGTCGATCAGCTTCTGCACCGCATAGCGCATTTCAATCCACGCGCCCCTTGCGGGGCGCGACCTCACAGCCCCGCGTCCCGCAGTGTCTCCTGCAGATTTCAATCCACGCGCCCCTTGCGGGGCGCGACCCCTGCTTCGTGCCGATCAGCACCGGCATATCATCATTTCAATCCACGCGCCCCTTGCGGGGCGCGACGGTCAGAAACTGCTCTTTGTTGGTCGTACCGATATTTCAATCCACGCGCCCCTTGCGGGGCGCGACCTTGCTTTTATTTTCCATCCGTCTGGGATACCATGATTTCAATCCACGCGCCCCTTGCGGGGCGCGACGTTTGCTCCTGCGACCCCGTTGTCGTGCAAAGCAAATTTCAATCCACGCGCCCCTTGCGGGGCGCGACAGCAAATTTGACGAATTCTTATCCGCAAATTTGCGCAAAAGCAACAAAAGGGATTTGCTGAGCGAGGAGAAAATGCGGCAAGCCATGCCGCAGACAGCCTGTGTGTCGCATTTTCACTCGTTTTTTTGGGTGCGAAGCGGAAGCGGTTTTCTGTCCGCTTGCCCTTCGCACTTAGATCATGAGCGCGCCCTCGGCGTCATATCCTGCCTTGACACCGAAATGTTCAATGCGGGCGTGGTAATTGTTGCCGAGGTAGTAAAAGCGCAAACTGTCGGACTCTTCATTCATGATTGCGCGCAGTTTGTGCTGAAGCTGCCGGCATTGCGCAGCGTCGAGCAGACACTCAAAGACAGAGTTTTGCACGCGCTGCCCGTAGTTTACGCACTGCCGGGCGATCTGGCGCAGACGCCGCCGGCCGCCGGCATCTTCCGTATTTACATCATAGGTGATCACTACCAGCATTGTCAAACCTCATTTCCACAAAAACGGCGGATAGGCATCCAGATCGTCTCGCAGATAACGCGCCAGCAGCAGTGCCTGCACATACGGGACCAGCCCCCAGGAGATTTTCTCTTTCAAATAGGGGTGTGTGATCATGTCGCGCTTGCGCGTCTGCCACGTCTGCAGGAATTTCTTTCGCCCCGCATCCGTCAGCAAAACGGCACCGCTGTCGGTCGCAAGAAAATCTGACGCGGTCAGGATGCGGTTGTTTACAAGCGACAGCACGAAGCGATCGGCGAAGCACGGCCGCAGCTCTTCCACGAGGTCGAGCGCCAGTGACGTCCGCCCCGGCCGGTCACGATGCAGGAAGCCGACGTAGGCATCAAGTCCGACGCTCTCAAGTGCGGCTGCGCAGTCATTGCCGAGCAGACTGTACGCGAACGACAGCATGGCGTTGACGTTGTCCAGCGGCGGGCGGCTGCGCGCATGAAAGAAGAAATCGGACTTGTTTTGCAGGATCATGTCATCCAGCACATCAAAGTAAGCCTGCGCGCCGCTGCCCTCTTCGCCGCGCAGCGCGTCGAGCGAAGTTTCGGCTGTGACGAGCGGATAGAGGCCCTTGAGCCGGTCAATAGATGCCTGCAGCTTTTGCGTGTCTACGCGCAGGGCATGATCGCGCTTGGTGCGCTCGATGCTCCAGCGGGCGTTGTGGAGCTTGCCGAAGATCATATTGCGTGCGATGCGGCAGCTCTGCGTCGGGTCGTCGGCTACGCGGTACTGCATGCGGCGCAGGAGCACGTTCCCATTTTGCTCACCGACGGCACGGGCGAGAAAACGGCCGTTCGGTGTACAGAACGTCAGCCCGACGCCGCGCTTGGCGCACCCGCCCATGAGCGCCGGAGAAGCTCCGGCATAGCTGAAACTGATGACGGCCGAGAGCGTGTGCAGCGGGAAGCGGCCGAGTTCGTGCCGGTCACGGCTGACGACGATGTTTTCTCCGTCGAGACTTAAGTAGGCGTCCTCTGTGGTGACGAACAGCGTGTTGAGCAGCTTTTTCATGACGGCTCCTCCATGCCGGCACGCAGATAGTCCTGCACGGAGCCGGTCTTCGTCAGGCGCGGCAGACACAGGTCTTTGAGCGAGCAAGCGTTGCAGCTTTTCGTCGGTTTTACACGCGGCGTGCGGCCGCGGCGGAAGAGGTCGTGCATCTGCGCGGCGTCGGTGCGCACCTCCTGCCGCAGCTCCGGAGAAAAGGGGACGGGCACGCGGCGGCGCGTCTCGCCATAGAAGAGAGCGCCGGCCGGGATCTCACAGCAGAGCATCTCCTCCAAGCACATGGCCTGCGCACACAACTGCAGCTCGTCGCAGCCATCCTGCTTTGCATGGCCGCGCTTGTACTCGATCGGGTACGGCAGCCACAGCCCGTCATGCCCGTGCAGCGTGATGCCTTGCGCATCGCGGCGAAACTCCACAACGTCGCACTGGCCACTGAGACCGAGCGTCAGCGAGTAAACGCGCAGACTGCGCGCGATGATCCGGTCGCCGCGGCTCTCGCGCAGCTGCTCGTCATGGGCGCGCTCGTGCAAAAGCGCGCCCTCAGTCGTGCGCAGATTCTCCGTCCACTGCTGCTCAATGTGGATCAGTGCCCACTGCCTCCTGCAAAACCGGAAATGCTGCAGACCGGAGATCATCAGGCAGTCGTCGGGGTCATACACCGTCGATCACTTCCGGAACCAGACCGTCGAGCGGGAGCAGCGTGATGTCATAATCATCCGCACAGGCGGGGATTCTGTCTTTGCCTTCGTCGTCTTTCTTTGGCTTGACCTGCAGGGAGCGGTGCACCTTGGCGGAGGAATACTGTCCGTCCTTGCAGTTGTGTTCCCACCAGAAGAGCTTGACGACCTCCATAGAGCCGTCCGGCCGCGCGGAGGAAGCGTCATTTACAAACAGCGTGCGCAGGCACTCCTTGACGGTCTCGGCATCTGCCTGCGTGAAGCCGGTCTTTTCCGCAAGCTGCACGTTGATGGAGCCTTTGATCTCGTAAAGGCCGAAGCGGACGAAATGCTTGGCGCCCATGGTGTCGGAAGCGCGGGCCTCGCCCTTAGCCTTCTTTTCGCCGTTGACGCTCTTGGTGATCTGCAGTGACTCGATCTCGACTGGCGACACGCTGACCGCCTGATGGACGGACACCGGGCCGCGGACGCCGACGGAAAGCCCCTTGCTGTCCTTAAATGCAAATACCTGCCCGAACGTGCGCACATCCAGCCATGTCTCGCAGGCCTTCTTCGCGTATTCGTCCCGGTCGGTGATGCCCTTCATGACCGCTGAGGCGCGCTCGCTCAGGCTGCCGAAGCCATCGTCGCAGCGGTCCTCGGACTGCACGAAGATTGTGTTTCCGAGATCCTGCATGCGGTTGCGGATCTTGCGCTTGATGCAGACGTCGGACATTTCCCCGTAACCGTTATAGTCGGTGCGGGGGCGGTTGCCGTTGAGCGGGTCGCCGTTGCTGTTGGCCATCGTGACCGAGACCAGGGCTGCAAAGTCGATTTTGTGATTCAGGGTGCTCATGTTCAGTTCTCCTCCTCGTCGGTATTTCCCGTTTTTTCGGTTTTGGCTGTGTACAGGTCCTTGCGCTGCAGGTAATAACCCATCAGATAGGTGTCCTCCAGAGGCTTGTCCCACTCGGATTCGGGGCAGGCATAGATGATCTCCACGATTTCGGAGATCAGGCGTTTGTAATAGCTGCGGGAGACGGGCTTCAGGCGCGGGAAATACGCCCGCTCCAGTTGGTCGTTGACGATGCCGAACGTGTGCAGGGGGCGGCGGCGGAACATCGTCTGCAGCCGGATGGCGTTCGGGTCTCGGCTCTTTTCCTTGTCGTACTTGTCATATTTATCATAAGTATCCCACTCCGCTTTTTCCAGCACGGCGAGCAGGCGGCCATACTGATAGCTGCGGTCGGCGCGGCTTTTGTCCAGTTCCATTTGCAACTCCTCCTCAAAATAGTCGTGATGATATTTCCGGATCGCGGCGCAGGCTGCGGTGAGCAGCCGCTCGCGGACGCTTGGGGCGTATGCCAGCGGGGTCGAGGCCCGCTCGATCAGCGCCTGCACGATGTCTGCCGGGAATTTTGCTTTATCTATCCGGCAGGACACCAGCCGCTGCATCTGCTGACGCAGCACGCGGTCATCCGGCACGAGCCGGGCCTTGTTGTTCTCGATGCGCTGGGTACCGAACGTGCATTTGACGATCTGATACAGGGATGGCGACAGGATCCGATAACCGTTCGTTTCGTAATCTCGTGCCCACCAGCAGAACGTTTCATCCCAGTCGTGCAGACGCTGCAGGAAGTCCGAGCCCAGCAGTTCATTATAATAGGTCAGGGAGAGGCGGCCGGTCGTCGCGGCATCGAACGCCGCGATGACGACGCCGGCATTTTGCTCCGGCAGCTCGCTGCGGCAGCCGTCGAGCGTTTTTTGCAGCGCTGCTTTGTAATCCGACGGCTTTGTTTCGGCGGATGCCGGGCGGAGCGGGCTGACTGCGTGGCAGACCTGGATTCCCTGCGGGTTCCAGCAGAGGAAGGTGCGCCCGCCGAACACCACGCGCGCACCCTGCTCCGCTGCCAGCCAGCGCAGGGCGTTGTGCGCCTTCTGCGAGGCGATGTAGCCGACCGTTGCGGCCTGCGCATCGTCGGAAAAGCGCCCGCGATAGGTGAAGTTGCTGCTGTCGTTGGCAGAGATCAGCTTGGCGTTTCCGTTGAAGGGGATGATGCCCTTTGGGTGCTGTTTGGCCGGAATATCATAGCTGCCAGTGATCATGCACAGGGCCGCATCGGTCTCCGCGCGCCGGGCCGCATACCACGCGATATACGCATCGAATAGCGGTAGACTCTTCCAGCAGGGGCCGCTGTCTTCCCCGATGCCGATCACCTGCCAGCGGACGAGCAGCTTTTCCTTTTCCGGCTTCCCCTGCGCGTCGAGCCGGATGATGCCGCGGGCCGCCAGATCCGTCAGGATCGTTCCATGGCGCACATACGTCAGGATCGGCTGCAGCATGGGGTGACTGTACGGCGAAGCCGCCCAGCGCTCCAGCTGTTCGAGATACAGCGGGTGGCGCTTTTCATCATAGGGGGCTAGATAACACAGCTGGTCGCACAGGGGATGCGCGCAGGGGGCGCTGGTGCGGCCGCCGGAATCCTCCGTGACGGGGATGATGATCTTGGGCTCCTTTTTATCCACTGCACGCGCATCTGCGAGTTCGCCGGCTGCGTTGACCGTGATCTCGATCTGCGCGCTCGTGAGAATGTGCGACACCGGAGCCAGTACTTCGTGCCCCTCCTGCACCTCACCGACCAGCGCCGCGTGCGCATCATAGGTTTCCACCGCTTTTTGCAGCAGGCCCATTCACTCCACCTCCCCGAATTCCTTCAGCCCGGTGAAATTTCCGAGCGCTTCGCCGAACGGCTTTATTTCCATGGCTCGCAGCGGCTTGTGCAGCGGGCAGTCTTCCGGTCGCGGGAACGCGATGACGCCGTACCGCATGACCGGATGCCAGAAGCGCGCGGTCATTTGCCCGCGGGTCTCGTCGGAATAGGCCTCGTCGGCGTAGGTAATACCGTGATACATCAGCCCGAAGCTCAGTTCCGGCAGTGTGTCATAGGCGCCGCTGCCCTCCCCGAAGCGGCACGGCTCCACATAACCCTGACACTCCCGGGCGCCGAGGAAAATGTCGCGCCGGCCGCCCTTTTCGATCATGCGCCGCGCAATATTGTGGTGCTTGTTTTCATTGCGGTCGGCAGAAAGCTCCGGGCGGTTATCGTTCCACTCAAAGTGAGCGCGTACCTGATAGCAGCAGTGCTTCAGATACGTATAATAAGCCAGCTCGTTGCCGCCGTTGTACTTGATCGGCCGGATACCTTTTACCTCCGTCTGGATGGGGTTCATGACCCGGACGGTGTCAATGTACCAGATGAGCGTCGGTTTCCAGTAGACCGAGGACAGAATGCCCTTGAGTGCCTCATAGGTCGGTACCTGATAGCTGCATTTTTCGCCGCCGACACGCAGGATCGGGTCGGAGAACAGCGCATAGTCCCCGGTCACCTGAAACTCCACGATATTGGGATGTTCCGGTTTTCCCATCTTGTTCACACCTCCATGTAGTCCATTTGTCCGGCCTCCGGAACGAGGCCGGTATTTTCATCGTAGTATCCCTCCTGCAGCACCAGGATGCCCCCGCCGCATTTGGGAATCAGCGCGTGTGCCTCCTTTTCCAGCTTGCTGCGCTGCCAGCTGTAGAGGGAAACGGTATAGGGCTTGGCGCGTTCGAGCAGCGCGCATAGCTTTGCCAGATTGTGCTGCGGGTCGATCTGCCCGAGCTCCAGAATGATCTGCCGGCCCGCCTCATACGGGACGATCACGTCGGTCGTCTCGCCGTCAAATACTTCGAACTTTGTACCCGCGATCCGGAACGCCTGCTGCAGCAGATACTGCCCGCTGGCCGGACAATCCGCATCGGCAAAGTCACGATTGTCGGACAGGAGAGAATAGAGTGTCACGGATTTTCCGCTCAAGGAAACCGTGTCGTCCTGATAGCCCTTGGCCATGGCTGCGTACAGCCGACGGTAATAGTAGCGGATCGCAGCGTCGGAGGTCAGGTCGTTTCCGTATTGCTCCGGATGCTGCCGAAACGCTTCCAGCAGCTGCATGGACGCGGCTTTTGCCATTTGAATTTCGCGCAGGTGCCCGAGATTCTCGTCTATGCACGGCACGATGTGCACTGGTGCGGGCATTTGGCACTCGCCGTTGCGGTTGCAGCGGCCGGCGGCCTGCACGATGCTGTCCATGCCGGCAGCCAGACGGATGACGCGCGCGAAGGAAATGTCCACGCCGGCCTCGATCACCTGGGTCGATACGCAGATCACTTTTTTGTGGTCTGCGTCCGGTGCAGCCAGTGCGTCCAGTGCGTTCTGCAGCGCCTGCAGCGTCTGCCGCCGATGGGCAATGCACATGGCAGCTGACAGATGAAAGCAACGGTACGGCCCGGCACGCAGTGTGCGGTAGAGCTGCTCTGCCTCGTCCTTTCGGTTGCAGACGATCAGCAGACTGTCCGCATCCTCCAGCACCTGCAGGGCAAATTCCGGGATCTCGTCCAGCCGCCGGCCGGCACTGTCGATGATTTGCGTGCGGCGGAAGGCCGACCAAAGGGCCGTGTCATACGGGACGATCTGCCGATCTGCGTTTTGCAGCGGATGTGCCGCCGCTTCGAGGCAGGGCTGCGTCGCCGAACAGAGGACGATGGTCGCCCCGCAGACCGTGACCAGAAAATTGACGGCGAGATCAAACAGCGTCAGCAGATTGTTTGGAACCGTCTGCACCTCATCGATCACGACCACGCTGTTGCACAGCGCCTGAAAGCGGCGGATGCAGGCCGTCTTGCCGGAAAAGAGCGTGTTGAGCAGCTGCACCAGCGTTGTGAGGATGATAGGGCAGTTCCAGTTTTCCGCAAGCAGCTCCAGCTCATCGAGCCGCTCGGCGGTTTCCGTTGTGCGAATGACGTTAGAGTGGTGCTCGAGGATGAGCCGGTCATCACCGACATATTTGCGGATGACCTGTGCGTTCTGCTCCAGAATACTCAGCAGGGGCGATGTAAAAATGATGCGGGATTTGTTCCAGATCTTTGCGTGCGCTAGTGCATAGCGCAGGGAACTGAGTGTTTTTCCGGCGCCGGTCGGCACGTTCAAACGATAGACGCCGCCCGGCTGTGCGGCGAATGTCCGGCATTGCTCCGAGATTCGCCGCCGGGCGCGCGCGATGTCCGTATCGCATGGGAACTCGCCTAATTTTTGTTCCACGCGCGCAAGTAAGGTGCCCCACATGGCGGCGCGCGCCTCACCGTCCGGGAAGACGGGATAGGTCATGTGCCCCATAAATTCCGCCGTGTCCCGGCGATCCCCCTCGATGACGGCGGAGAGCAGCAGCCGCATCAGCAGGCCCAGATAAAAATCGCCCTCCACGCCGTATTCGTCCTGCACCAGCGGCTGCAGCTTTTCCATGCAGCGCCCGACTTCGGTCACTGCCTGCGCAAACAGCGCGTCCAGCTCCTCGAGCGGCGCACACTGCGCCAGATAATTGGTCAGAGATTCCTCGTAATCGATATCCGTCTGCTCCAGCCGGTGCAGGAAACCGCAGCGGCGCCGGTCGTCGATGCAGTCGAACAGGCCGTGGTGCGCACCGACGGCGCAGGCCAGCAGTTCGGCGGTCAGATTGCGGATCGGGTCGCCGTTCTGCTTGTGGTAGCGCTGAAGGAGAAAGCGCACAGCCGCAAACGTATGGTTGACCGAGCCGCGCACGGCCGCCGGGCTTCCTGCGGCGGCCAGCTGCAGATATAGCCGGAAGGCCTCCTTGAATTTCCCCATATCGTGCAGCAGGCCGGCCAGCGCGGCGAGGCACGTCAGCTGTACCGGCCGCAGTGCCGCGGCTGCATATTCCGCCGCTTTCCTGCAGTGTGCCTGCGCGGTTTGCCCGCGCGCTCCGTCAATGTGTGCAAGGTATGTCATGCATTCCCTCCGATTAGTAACAGAATAGCAAGTGAGGTGTCCAATAAACAGGACAATCAGGTACATTTGACCGAAACCGGTCGAAAGCCTGAAAAAAAAACAGTGCGTGCGCAGTAAAAAACTGATGTCGCTCGCATTCTTTGCCATTACAGTATCATGGAATTACCAGCTTGTCAACAAAAACATTTCGTTGTAAGATGTAATGGACTTTTTGCGAATTTTTCTAATAGACAGAGCGCCGTTCGTGTGGTATTTTATAGCCGTCGTTTTCGTTCATGCAAATGAAAACGGGGATTGAAATGTTGTCAGCTGGAATGGCACAGACAAACACCGCCCCGAGGGCCGTTGGCCCTCGGGGCGGTCGTATGATACGCCAACGCCCTCCGGACAGGGCTGAACTGCACCCCATTTGTTAGACAAGCATGGTAAGATGCTTAGTACTAAAAATGGGGTGCTTTTCCATGCCAAAGGGCGTACCAAATAAACGATACACGCCGGAATTCAAAAAGATGGCCGTGGAAACCATGTAGAAGAAGCTGAGCTACAGTGAGACGGCAAGGCAGTTCGAAATCAATGATCACAAACAAGTCACCGCATGGGAACGAATTTACCTGACAGAAGGTCCGGAAGGATTTGCTGTCGACCGGCACGGCCGCGGCAGCAAGGGCCGGCCGCCAAAGCAGCTGCCAAAAGGAGTAGAAGAGGATCTGCCGGCAGAAGTCCAGCGGCTGCGCGCTTTGCGGCGCAAAAATTTTCGCACCGTAGCGCATATCCGCGCGCGGTTTCGCCGACAATAACCGGGAAGCAAATCCCGAACTTGCGCCTTTGGAGGAATGGATATGTACAAAAAGGATTTTATCGACACCAACGACTTCTCCCGGCAGGAGCTGCTGGACATCATCGAGCTGTCGCTGGCCATCAAGCGCGCCATCGCGCAGGGGTATTATCCCCCGCTGATGAAAAACCAGAACCTCGGCATGATCTTCCAGCAGTCGAGCACCCGCACGCGCGTGTCGTTCGAGACGGCCATGAGCCAGCTCGGCGGTCACGCGCAGTACCTCGGTCCGGGCATGATCCAGCTCGGCGGTCACGAGACCATCGGCGACACGGGCAGGGTGCTCTCGCGGCTGGTCGATGTGGTCATGGCGCGCGTCATCGAGCACCGCACGGTCGTCGAGCTTGCCGAGGCGTGCACGATCCCGGTCATCAACGGCATGAGCGACTATAACCACCCCACGCAGGAGATCGGCGACCTGTGCACGATCTGCGAGCACCTGCCGGCGGGCAAGCGGCTCGAAGACTGCAAGGTCGTCTTTGTCGGCGACGGTACGCAGGTGTGCGCATCGCTCGGCTTCATCACGACGAAGCTCGGTATGCACTTCGTGCACTACGGCCCGGAGGAGCATCAGCTGAATGCCGAACACAAGCAGATTCTGGAGGCCAACTGCAAGCTCTCCGGCGGCACATGGGCGGTCACGGACGAGCGCGACGCCGTGCGCGGCGCGGACTTCATCTACACCGACGTCTGGTACGGGCTGTATGAAAACGAGATGCCCAAGGACGAGCGCGTGCGCGTCTTTGCGGATTTTCAGGTCAACCGCGAGCTCATGCAGCTCGGCGCGCTCGGCTGCAAGTTCCTGCACTGTCTGCCCGCCACGCGCGGCGAGGACGTGATCGACGAGGTCGCCGATTCCGCCGCCTCGCTCTGCTGGGAGCAGGCCGGAAACCGCCTGACGGCGATGCGCGGGCTGCTCGTATACTTCACGCGCTGCCGCCGCAGCCCGTCGGAGCTGGCGCTGGCCGCGGCGCGCGAGGAGCTCGACACGTTTCTGGCCGCGCGGCTCGGCGGCTGCTGACCGGCGGATAAAGGAGCGGACGAATGGACGAACGCAAAAAGTTCCGCCTCGCGGACGTCATCCTCTCGGTCATCTGCGTCGTGTTCGTGGCCGAGGCCGCCGCGCCCGTCGCCTCCATCGGCAACAGCCAGTATTTCTGGTGGCTGTTCATGATGGTCGCCTTCCTGCTGCCCTACGGCATGATCTCGTCTGAGCTCGGCACGGCGTATCCCGGCGACGGCGGGCTCTACGACTGGATCCACAAGGCGTTCCCGGAGACAAAGTGGGGCGCGCGCGCCTCGTGGTATTACTGGATCAACTTCCCGCTGTGGATGGCCTCGCTCGCGGTCGTGTGTCCGGAGCTGCTGGGCGTGCTTACGGGGCTGCGCTTCGGCTGGGGCGCACGGCTGCTCATCGAGCTCGCCTTCATCTGGGTCGTCACGTGGATCGCCTGCTACCCCGTGTGCGACAGCATCCTCATCCTCAACATCAGCGCCGCCATCAAGATGCTCCTCGCGCTGACGGTGGGCGTGCTCGGCATCGTCTACGTCGCGCGCAGCGGCTTTGTCAACGACATGGCGCCGCGCACGTTCCTGCCGGGCTTTGACCTGCACAGCCTGTCGTATATCTCGGTCATCATCTTCAACTTCCTCGGCTTCGAGGTCGTGTGCACCTACGCCGACAATATGCGCGATCCCAAGCGGCAGATCCCGCAGGCCATCGTGAGCGGCGGCATCGTCATCGCGCTCATCTACCTGTTTTCGGCCTTCGGCATCGGCGCCGCCATCCCCACGCAGGAGATCAGCGAGGATTCAGGGCTCATCGACGCGGTCGCGCTCATGACCGGGCGCACGAGCGGCTGGTTCGTCGGCGCGGTGGCGCTGCTGTTTCTCATCACGCTCTTCGGCAACATGATCTCGTGGTCGATGGGCGTCAACGCCACCGCCGCCTACGCCGCCGCGCGCGGCGATATGCCCGCGGTCTTTTCCCGCCGCTGGGCGAAAAACGATATGCCCGTCGGCGCGGCGCTCACGAGCGGCGTCGTTGCGAGCGCGGTGTGCATCCTCGGCGTGGTCATCGAGTTGCTGTCTCCCGCGTCGTCGCTGTTTTGGAGCTTTTTCGCGCTCAACCTCGTCATGCTGCTGCTGAGCTATGTGCCGGTGTTTCCGGCGTTTTTGCGCCTGCGTGCGCGCGACCCGGATGCCGAGCGGCCGTTTCGTGTGCCGGGCGGGCGCGGGCTGCTGCGCGTGCTGGCCTACGTGCCCATGGCGCTGATCCTCATCTCGATCTTTTTCACGGCCGTGCCGCTGTCCACGGACAGCGAAACGCTCTCGTACTACCTGCCGATCACGGTCGGCTCGCTCATCAGCATCGCCATCGGCGAGGTGCTCATCGCGGCGCGTGCGCGCCGCCGTCCTTAGGAGGGGATACTATGGCAAAACGAATCATCGGCTCGACGCCCAAGCGCGACGGCTACCGGATGCCCGCGGAATTCGAGCCGCAGTCCGGCGTGTGGATGCTCTGGCCGGAGCGCAACGACAACTGGCGCGACGGCGCCAAGCCCGCGCAGCGGGCGTTTCTGGATGTGGCGGAGGCCATCTTGCAGTTTGAACCCGTGACGGTCTGCGTCAGCGCGGCGCAGTACCAGAACGCGCGCGAGCGCCTGCCGCGCGCCGTGCGCGTCGTCGAGATGGCGAGCAACGACGCGTGGATCCGCGACTGCGGTCCGACGTTTCTCGTCAACGACCGCGGCGGCCTGCGCGCCGTGGACTGGACGTTCAACGCCTGGGGCGGTCTGGTCGACGGGCTCTATTTCCCGTGGGATCTCGACGATCAGGTCGCACAGAAGGTCTGCGAGCTGGAGCGCGTCGATTCCTACCGCACCGAGGGCTTTGTGCTTGAGGGCGGGTCGATCCATGTCGACGGCGAGGGCACGGTGCTCACGACCGAGATGTGCCTGCTGTCCGAAGGGCGCAACCCCTCCATGGACCGCGGCGCGATCGAGCATATGCTCTGCGAGTATCTCGGCTGCGAAAAAGTCCTCTGGCTGCGCGACGGCATCGACCCCGACGAGACCAACGGCCACATCGACGACGTGGCCTGCTTCATCCGTCCGGGCGAGGTCGCGTGCATCTGGACGGACGATCCGCAAAACCCGTTTTACCAGCCGGCGCACGACGCCTACGACACGCTCTCGCAGGCGACGGATGCCCGCGGCCGCCGCCTGAAGGTGCACAAGCTCTGCCTGACGCAGCGGCCGTGCCTGCTTGAGGGTGCGGCGACGATCGACGCCGTGGAGGGCACCATCCCGCGCACGGACGGTGAGGTCGCCATCGCGTCGTATATGAACTTCCTCATCGTCAACGGCGGCATCATCCTGCCGCAGTACGGCGATGAAAACGACGCGCTTGCCGTGCAGCAGGTGCAGGCCATGTTCCCCGAGCGGCGCGTGGTCGGCGTGCAGACGCGCGAGGTCGCCTTCGGCGGCGGGAACATCCACTGCATCACGCAGCAGCAGCCCGCGCCGCAGCGCAGGTGACGCCATGGCAAGGATCGTCATTGCGCTCGGCGGCAATGCGCTCGGCAATACGCCCGCCGAGCAGCGCGCGCGTGTGGCTGCCGCCTGCCCGGCGCTCGTCGGGCTCATCCATCAGGGACACGAGATCATCGTCAGCCACGGCAACGGTCCGCAGGTCGGCATGATCCAGACGGCGTTTGACGCCGCCGCGAAAACGAACCCCGCCGTCGCGCCCATGCCGCTGCCGGAGTGCACGGCCATGAGTCAGGGCTATATCGGCTATCATCTGCAGCAGGGGCTGCGCCGTGCGCTGCGTGCGCAGGGTATGCCGTGGCAGGTGGCGACGGTCGTCACGCAGGTCGTCGTCGATCCGGACGACCCCGCCTTTCAGACACCGGCAAAGCCCATCGGCGCGTTTTACGATGCGGCCGCGGCCCAGCGGATGCAGCACAGCGACCCGACCCTGCATATGCGCGAGGATTCCGGGCGCGGCTGGCGGCGCGTCGTCGCCTCGCCGAAGCCGGTGGACATCGTCGAGCGGCGCTCGATCCTGAACCTGCTCGACAATGAGTATATCGTCATCGCCTGCGGCGGCGGCGGTGTGCCGGTCGCGCGCGATGCGCACGGGGATTATTATGGAGTCGACGCCGTTATCGACAAGGACTTTGCCAGTGCTTGTCTGGCCGAGGCCGTGGGCGCGGACTATCTGTTCATCCTCACGGCGGTCGACCACGTCTGCCTGAATTTCGGCACGCCGGAGCAGCGCGCGCTCGACGTGCTGCACGCCGACGACGCGGAGCGCTACCTGCGCGAGGGGCAGTTCGGCGCGGGCTCGATGCAGCCGAAGGTCGCCGCCGCCGTGCAGTTTGTGCGCAGCGGCTGGCGGCGGCGCGCCGTCATCGCCTCGCTCGCGCAGGCACCGGCCGCCATGCGCGGCGAGAGCGGCACGCGCATCGTGCCGTAAAGAAAAAAGCATCCGGCGCTTCCCCTCTGCGGGAAGCGCCGGATGCGGCTTATCAAAAAGCCTCGCAGCCTTTCGCCGCCGGAGCGGCGAAAGAGAATGCTTTTTTGACAGGCCTCAGCCGTGCAGCTTCAAAAGCGCCATCTCGGCAAACGCTCCGGCGAGCTTCTGCACCATCTGTGCCTCGGTCTCGGTCTTGCCGTGCTCGACCCAGACGGTCAGCACGCCGATCATGCCGGAGGCGATGATGGCTGCAAAATAGTCAAACTGCGCCCGGTCATCCGTCAGCGGCCGGAGCGCCTCGATCAGACCGGTGCTGCGGCGCAGGCTGTCGGACAGAATGTCTGTCCGGTGGATCTGCACGAGCGCCTCGAGCACCGCGCTGTTGTGAAACCAGTAGTGAAACACGGCCTTGGGCAGATTGCCGCGCTGCGCGGCGGGCAGGGCGTTGTAGGCGGCGAACACGGTCTGAAACCCCCGGTCGCACAGCAGCGCCAGCACATCCTCCAGACCGTCAAAATTGCGGTAAAACGTCGAGCGGCTCACGGTGGAGGCACGCTGCACGTCCGTGATCGTGATGCGCGCGAACGGTTTTTCCCGCATGCACGCCAATAGCCCCGCGCAGATGAGCTCCGCCGAGGTCTGCGCGCGTTTGTCGTTTTTGATGTGGTACATTTTTCCCTCCCGCGTTCTATATTTTACGGTACTATTGTATCACAAAATGATTTGGTGTACAATAGGGACCATCAGAATTCAAGGGAGTGTTTCACATGCGAGAAAATGTGATCTTCTGCTATTCCGGCACCGGCAACTGCCTCGACATGGCCAAAACCATCGCCCGCGAACTGGGCGACACGGACATCATCCTCATGCGCAAAGAGCCTGCGGTCACGGACGTGCGCGAGGCCAGGCGCGTCGGCTTCATCTTCCCGTGCTACGGCGGCGGGCTGCCCGGCGGTGTGGAGGAATCGCTGCGCAGGATCCGGGTCGGCCTCACGGCGTACACCTTTGCCGTCTGCCAGTACGCGGGCTACATGGGCTCGGGGCTGCACACGCTCAACAGCATTCATCACCTGAGCTACTGGACGGCGGTGTCGCACCAGTGCTCGTGCATCTGGCTGCTGCCGCACGGCATGATGCTGCCGCCGGTGACGCCCGCCATGGCGCAGCGCCGCGCGGAGAAAAAGGCCGTGCGCATCGCGCAGGAGGTGCGTGCGCGCACGCACTCGCCCAAGGCCCCGCCGAAAAAGCCCGTCAACCGGCTCGAGAGCCGCGTCTGGCCGAAGATCGTGGCCGGCAAGGCGCAGAAGTTCGCCGTCAGCGATGCCTGCGTCGCCTGCGGCCAGTGCGTCCGGCTCTGCCCGCGCGGCAATATCCGCATCGAGGGCGGCCGCGCCGTCATCGGCGGGGACTGCATCCAGTGCCTGAGCTGCCTGCAGTACTGCCCGCAGCAGGCCATCTCGCTCGGCAGGGTCACCGACCGCCGCGCGCATTACCACAACCCCAACGTGACCGCCGCGGAGCTGACCGAGCCGGTCATCCGCGTCGACTGAGCGGTTTTCTCTCTGCATAGCAGCCCGCCCGCCGGAACGCCGGCGGGCGGGCTTTTTCACGCCTTTTCAGACGTGCACGATGTAGTTTTCCTTGCGCGCTGCGGCCTCGGGCGCGGGACCGGCGGCGTAGCCGAGCGCGATCGCGCCGACGCCGCGCAGCGTCTCCGGCAGACCCCAGTCGCGCAGCAGCGCCTTGCCGTCCGGACTGTCGAAGATCTCGCGCTCGCGGTTGACCCACACGGAGCCGAGCCCCTCGGCGTGCGCGGCCAGCATGAGGTTTTCAAGCACGCAGCTGCCGTCGGCCATGTAGTTTGCCTTCCCGCCGTCGCCGAGCACGACCACGATCACCGGCGCGCCGTAGTAGGGGTCGACGTCCTTGCCGATCACGGCGGCGTTGAGCTTCGCGAGCCGGTCGCGGTAAGCCTTTGTCTCCACGGCGACGATCGTCGCCGACTGCTCGCCCATGGCGGACGGGGCATACGTTCCGGCCTCGAGCACGCGCGCGAGCACGTCCGCGGGCACGGCGTCCGGCCTGTAGGCGCGGATGCTCCGCCGGGTCATTATGAGTGTCAGAAAATCGTTTTTCATCGGATAGCCTCCTTAATATATTTATTTAAAAATGTTTTAAATAAGCATAACACATTTTTCGCCGATGTGCTATAATATTCAATTGACTCTAACCATTGACTTTTAGCTTTTTGACTACCTGCCGGCGCGCGAAAGGAGTTTCTCAGGCCATGCAGAAGATCGCAGCTTTCATCGTCAAAAAACGCAAGCTCCTGCTTGTTGTCATGCTCATCCTGGCGGTCGTGTGTGCGGCGCTGATGCCGCTCGTCGGCGTCAACACGGACATGACCAAGTATCTGCCGAACAGCTCGCAGATGAAGATCGGCATGGATCACATGAACGAGGCGTTCCCGGATGCGGTGCAGACGTATACCATCCGCGTCATGTTCCGCGGGCTGGATGCGCGCGAAAAGCTCGCCATCCGCGAGCAGCTCGCCGAGATCCCGAACGTGCAGAGCGTCGCCTACGAGCCGGACAGCAGCGATTATAACCGCGATGATGCCACGCTCTACAAGCTCTCGACGCTCTATGACTACAATTCCGACGAGGAGGCGCAGATCGAGCGCGACGTGGCCGAGCGCTTCGCCGACTACGACATCGCCGTGCGCAGTGACGATACTTCCTCGCCGAGCATCCCGCCGATCGTGTTCGTGCTGTCGCTGTCGATCCTGACGGTCATTTTGCTCATCGCCTGCCCGTCGTACTTTGAGCCGGTGCTGTTTCTGCTGACGATCGGCGTGGCGGTGCTGCTCAATCAGGGCACGAATATCTTCCTCGGCGAGACGTCGGACGTCACGGCGAGCATTTCGGCCATTTTGCAGCTTGCGCTCTCGATGGACTACTCCATCATCCTCATGAACCGCTACCGGCAGGAGCTGGCCAAGGGCGACGACCGCGAGAGCGCCATGACGCGCGCGCTCACGGCAGCCTTCGGCTCGATCGCCGGCAGCTCGGTCACGACGATCGTCGGCCTGCTGATGCTGGTGTTCATGCGCTTTAAGATCGGCTTCGACCTCGGCATCGTGCTGGCCAAGGGCGTGCTGTTCAGCCTGCTGTGTGTGTTCACGGTGCTGCCGGGGCTGATCCTGTGGGCGGATAAGGTCATCCGCAGGACGATGAAAAAGCCGCGCACGCCCAAACGCGAGCGCAAGAGCGTGCTCGCGGGGCTCGGCCGCTTCAGCTACCGCTGGCGCGGCGTGATCGCGGCGGCATTCGTGCTGCTGTTTGCCGGGGCGTATATCCTGCAGCTGTCGACGCAGATCTCCTACACACTCACCGACCCCGACCCCGTGGCCGAGGTGTTCCCGGCGGATAACCCGATCGTGGTGCTGTACAACAATCAGGATGAGGATGCCGTGGCGCAGCTGGCCGACCGGCTCGAGGACGACCCGAATGTCAAGAGCGCCATGTCCTATTCCACCACGCTTGGCCGCCAGTGCACCGCCGAACAGATGGCCAACGCCATCGGCGCGCTCGAGGCCGGCATCCCGGTCAGCGCCGATATGCTCGGCATGATCTATTATGATGTGCACGGCGACGGGCAGAGCGTGACCATGACGGCGGCACAGTTTCTGCGCTTCCTGTCGCAAAACGTCGCCAACAACGCCACCTTCGCGCCGTACATCGACGAGAGCCTGACGGCAAACCTCCAGACGCTGATGAAATTCTCCGATCCCGCGGCGCTCACGCAGCAGCGCACGGCGGAGTCGCTGGCCGAATTTCTCGGCATGGACGCGTCGGACGCAAAGCAGCTGCTGCTCTACTACTATATGCAGCACGGCGGCGCGGACGGCAGCGGCACGATGACGATGCCGGCGTTTTCGAGCTTCCTCAACAACGAGGTGCTCACCGACCCGACCATGGCGGGCATGATGGATGACGCGGCGCGCGCACAGGCATCGCAGCTGCAGACATTCACGGATGTCACCGCCATGACCACGCCGCGCGGCACCGCCGGTATCGCCGCGCTGCTCGGCATGGACGAGTCGACCGTCAACACGCTCTTCATTGCCTACCACGCGTCCCGGGGCGACCTGTTCTCGGGCGGCCAGTGGGAGGTGTCGATGCAGAACATAGCAAACTTCCTCGTCGAATGCGGCGGTCTGCTCGATGAGGCGCAGGAGCAGCAGATCACGCAGCTGAGCTGGATCATCAACGGCTCCGTTTACGGCACGCAGTACACGGCGCCGCAGCTTGCGAGCATCCTCGGCATGGACGCCGGGCAGATGCAGCAGCTGTATATGCTCTATAACAGCCGCCACGGCGACACGAGCGGCTGGACGCTGTCGGTGCAGCAGTTTGTGAACTTCCTCTGCCAGGAGGTGCTGCCGGACGCGCGCTTTGCCTCCCAGCTCAGCGGTGTGGACACCAGCCAGCTGCAGTCGGCGCGCACGGTCATCAACGCCGTCGCCTCCGGCCAGGCGTACACGGCGGCGGGGCTGGCAAACCTCTTCGGCGGTCTCTCGAGCCAGATGGACCGCGGCACGATGGAGCTGCTGTTTCTCTACTATGCGAGCGTCAACCGCGGCGAGGCCGACTGGACGATGTCCATGCAGGAGCTGTTTGACTACTTGCAAAACCGCTTCCTCACCGATGCGCGCTTTGCCTCCTTCCTGACCGACGATATGCGCGCACAGATCACCGGCGCGCAGACGATGCTCACCGATGCGGTCACGCAGCTGCGCGGCAGCAATTATTCCCGCCTCGTGCTCACGACGACGCTGCCGGCCGAGTCGACCGAGACGAGTGCGTTCATTGCCCGGCTCATGCAGGACCTCGACGCCGTCACGACAGAAGATCACTACCTCATCGGCAACAGCGTCATGGGCTACGAGATGGAAAACAGCTTCCACAGCGAGCTGCTGCTCATCACGATCCTGACGGCGGTGTCGATCTTCCTCGTCGTCGTGTTCACGTTCCGCTCGTTCGTCATTCCGGCGGTGCTGGTGCTGCTGGTGCAGTGCGGCGTGTACATCACGGTCATGGTCGTCGGCCTGCAGGGGGCGAAGATCTATTACCTCGCGCTGCTGATCGTCGAGTGCATCCTCATGGGCGCGACGATCGACTACGGCATCCTCTACACGAGCTATTACCGCGAGATGCGCGTGCACATGTCCGTGCGCGACGCGCTCATCGCGGCCTACCGCGGCAGCATCCACACGGTGCTGACCTCCAGCTCGATCATCGTGCTGGTCACGGCGGTCATCGGGCGCTTTTTCGACAACCTCGCCGTCGAGCAGATCTGCCGCACGCTCTCGATCGGCGCGTTCGCGGCCATTTTGCTCATCATGCTGTTTCTGCCGGGCGTGCTCGCCCTGTTCGACCGCTGGGTGCTGCCGCGCGACCTGCGCCGGCAGCTGTATCCGCCGAAGGCGCGCGGCGCACAGAGCGCAAAGCAGGAGCACAAAATTTAACGATTCAACACCAACAAAAACAGCGAAGCACGATCGTGCTTCGCTGTTTTTCAGCCTGTCAAAAAGTATTACTTTTTGACAAATGGGTTTGCGGCCTGACTGCAGCGCACGCACTGTCCGCCGTTGGCGGACAGCACGCACGTTTGCAGGCCGAGAAGTATTTTCTCCGCCGCACATGTCGCCGGAGAAAATGATTGGACTTTCTTTCGCCGCCGCGGCGGCGAAACTCTGCGAGGCGCCTGACAAGTCGTGCTTCGCTGTTTTTGATACTGTCAAATACTTTTTGACAGTCTTAAAAGTGCAGGATCTCGATGAGCAGCAGCCACGCCAGCCCGTAATACGCGGTCACGGCGACGAGATCGTTGACCGTCGTGATCAGCGGACCGGAGGCCACGGCGGGGTCGACGCCGAGGCGCTTGAAGAGGATGGGCACGGTCGTGCCGATGATGCTCGAGAGCAGCATGGACACCAGCAGCGCCGTACCGGTGCAAAACGACACCGAGAAGGCGAAGGCCGCAGCCGCGCCTTTCGCCGCCATCAGATACAGGCCGATCGCGCCGAAGGACAGCAGCCCCAGCAGCAGACCGTTCATCAGCCCGACGCGTGCCTCCTTGCCCACCAGCGCGAGCTTCTGCCGGGGGCTGACGTCCTCGTCCATCAGCACGCGGATGGTCACGGCCAGCGACTGCGTGCCGACGTTGCCGGCCATGTCCAGCACGAGCGACTGGAAGCAGATGATGACGGTCAGGTGCGTGACGACGCGCTCAAACAGCCCCACCACGCTCGAGACCACGAGCCCCAGCCCCAGCAGGATCACCAGCCACGGCAGGCGCTTGGCCACGCTGCGGCGCAGCGGCTCCTCGAGATCTTCTCCGGCGGTCAGACCGCCGAGCTTTGCATAGTCCTCGCCGAGCTCGTCGGCCACGAGCTCCGCCACGACCTGCGCCGTCAGCGCGCCGCACAGGCGGTTGTCGGCGTTGAGCACGGGGATGGAGTCCTCGGAATAGGCGCGGATGCGCTCGACGCAGTCCTCGACCAGCTCGTCCGCGTAGACATAGGGATAGGACGTCATGAGAATGTCGTCGAGTGCGGTGGTTTCGCGCGCGATGATCAGCTCCTTGAGGTCGATCGCGCCGACGAGCACGCCGTTTGCATCGACGGCATAGAGCGTGGAGATGTTGTCGGTGTCGGCGGCCTGACGGATCAGCTCCTTCATCGCCTGACGCACGGTCATGTCGGCGCGGATGCTGACAAAGTCGGTGGTCATGCGGCTGCCGATCTCGTCCTCGTCGAACGAGCTCAGAAACGACAGGTCGCGCCGGACGTCGTCCTCCATGAGGTCGACGAGCGCGCTGCGCTGCGCGCGTTCGAGCCCCTTGAGGTAGTCCGCCGCGGTCGACGGATCGAGCAGCGGCAGGATCTCGAGCTTTTTGCGGATGCACAGCTCCTCGAGATAGGTGGGCATATCGTCCTCGGTGTATTCGAGCACACCGGCCAGCGTCGGCGCGTCGAGCAGGGCATAGAGCCGGCAGCGCTCGTCCCGGCGCAGCAGCTCGAGCGCCTCGGCGATGTCGCGCTCGTGGTAATCCTCGAGCCTGTTTCTCAGCTGCCCGGGCGCAAGGTTGCCGCGCAGCAGCGCCGCGATCTCGCCCTTGTAGTCCGGGTGGCGGTCGCCGGGGGTGATCTCCGGCAGGATGTTGTTCTTTTCGGACATATCGTCTTCCTCCTTTGTGCAAAAGCTTCCGGGGTCAGAGGAAAACGGGCATGAAAAAACCGCCGTCTCATTCCCTCTTTACCCCTTGGGTATGCAGCTCGGGAAGGACAGCGGGTCCGGTCGCGCAGCGAGACCTGTCAGAACACGAACAGCGCCTGATGATCGCCTGTGCACCGGAGCACTCTGCCCCTACTGTGACCCTGACTGCAGCTGTCCATGTTCTCACCTCACTTGCGGTGTATTCGGTCTGAAACCGAGGTCATTATAGCATCGTGACCCGGAATGTCAAGCCGCTTTTTGCAGGGGACTGGACATTTGCCCCGCGCCGTGCTATCATGGCGCATCCGGACGGAAAGGAACGAATGTTTTGATGATCAACGTGCTTTTTATCTGCCACGGCAACATCTGCCGCAGCCCGATGGCGGAGTATATTTTCCGCGACATGGTGCAGCGGCAGGGGCTGGCGCAGCGGTTTCACATCGCCTCGGCGGCGACCAGCCGCGAGGAGATCGGCAACGACGTCTACCCGCCCGCCCGCGCCGAGCTGCGCGCGCACGGCGTCCCCGTCGGTCACCGCGCCGCCGTGCAGGTCACGCCGCGCGACTACGACGTCTATGACTGGCTGCTGACGATGGACGAAAACAACGCGCGCAACCTCCGGCGCATCCTCCCGCACGACCCGGACGGCAAGATCCGAGCGCTGCTGTCCTTCGCGGGGGAGCAGCGCGGCATCGCCGACCCGTGGTACACCGACGATTTCGGCGCGGCATATGCCGACATCGTGCGCGGCTGCACGGCGTTTCTGGAGCACCTGCGCCGCCGCGGAGCGGTTTAGCGGGCGCAGCCGGCGGTGATGAAAATGCGCGCCGCGTGCGCGCAAAAATTTGTGGAGAAATCCCTTTGAAATTTGCAGTCACCTTTGCTATAATCAACATACAGCGTGTGGCGTTTCTGCGTAAATCCAGTTGTAGAGCGGCCACGCGCTTTTTTGCGCACAGAAAAGCGCGGCAAACTTCATAGGCAGATCGTGTAGCAGAAATGCGTAAGTCCGGATGAATGGGACTTGCGCATTTTTTATTTTTCGGAAAGAAGGAGATATTTTTGGACACCGGAAATCAGTTTTTGGCCACCGAGCACATCGGCAAGCTCATGCGGCAGTACGCCATCCCCTGCATCATCTCACTGCTGGTGGGTGCGCTTTATAACATCGTCGACCAGATCTTCATCGCCAACGCCAGCTACCTCGGCTCTTACGGCAACGCGGCCAATACGGTGGTATTCCCGCTGACGGTGGTGGCACTGGCCATCGCCGTCATGATCGGCGACGGCTGCTGCGCCTTTGTCAGCATGGCGCTGGGCAGAAGCGAAGTGGGCAAGGCGAAGCGCAGCGTCGGCAACGCGGTGGTGCTGAGCGTTGCCAGCAGTCTCGTTCTGACGGCGGTATATCTCGTTTTTGCAGACGGGATCATCGCCATGTTCGGCGGCACGGTGAACGAGGAGACCTTCCGCCACGCGCAGGAGTACTTCTTCTACATCACGCTGGGCATCCCGTTTTATATGTTCGGGCAGGCCATGAACCCCGTCATCCGCGCCGACGGCAGCCCGCGCTTTGCCATGGTCTCGACGCTTGCGGGCGCGGTCATCAACATCATCCTTGACCCCATTTTCATCTTTGTCTTCAAATGGGGCATGATGGGTGCGGCAGTCGCCACGGTCATCGGGCAGGTGGCGACGGCGCTGCTCGCCGTGTGGTATCTGCTCCACATGAAGGTCATCCGCCCGGCCAAGACCGACTTTGCCCTGAGCGGCAGCGTCTGCGGCCGGATGCTGACGCTGGGCATCACGAGCTTCCTGTCCCAGATCAGCCTCGTGGCGGCGATGGCGGCCATCAACAATATGCTGCGCAAATACGGCGCGCTGGACGCCGTGTTCGGGCAGGAGCAGTACGCGCAGATCCCCATGGCGGTGGTCGGCATCGTGATGAAGTTCTTCCAGATCGTCATCTCCATTGTGGTCGGCATGGCGGCGGGCTGCATCCCCATCGTTGGCTACAACATGGGCGCGGAGAAAAAGCTCCGTGTGCGCGATCTGTTCACAAGGCTGCTGGTGGCCGAGGCGCTGGTGGGCGCGATGGCGCTCGTGCTGGCCGAGGGCTTTCCCCGGCAGCTCATCGCCATTTTCGGCGCGGCCAACGAGAGCAGCTACTACACCGATTTCGCCGTCAAGGCCTTCCGCACGTATTTGTGCATGATGATCCTCGCCTGCGTCAACAAGGCGTGCTTCATCTTTTTGCAGGCGGTGGGCAAGGCGCTGGCCTCGACGCTGCTGTCCATGTTCCGTGAGGTGGTGTTCGGCGTGGGCTTTGCCCTGCTGCTGCCGGTGTTCTTCGGTCTGGACGGCGTGCTGTATTCCATGCCGGTGTCGGATATTCTGACCTTTATCATCTCGGCGATCATCATCGTGAAAACCTATCGGGAACTGAACACGGAAGGAGTGCAGAACGCATGAAAAACAGAGTCATCACCATCAGCCGCGAATTCGGCAGCGGCGGACGCACCATCGGCAAAAAGGCGGCGGAAAAGCTGGGCATCCCCTGCTATGACGCGGAGATCATTCAGGCGATGGCGCAAGAGACCGGCTTCGCGCCGGACTATGTGCAGGAGGCGGGGGAGTACGCCCCCGGCGGTTTCCTCTCGAACGCTTTCTCCAACCGGATGTTTGGACCCACCAACGAGGACATTCTCTGGGAGCACCAGTACAAGGTCATCACGGACCTTGCCGCAAAAGAGCCCTGCGTCATTGTGGGACGCTGCGCCGACTACATTTTACAGGACACGGCAGACTGCCTGAAGGTTTTCATCCATGCAGACATGGCGTTCCGTGCCAGGCGCATCGTGGAGGTCTACGGCGAGCGGGAGCAGTCCCCGGAGGAGCGTTTGCGGGATAAGGACAAGCGCCGGGCTGCCTATCATCGCTTTTACACCAACATGAAGTGGGGTCACGCCCAGAACTACCACCTGACGCTGGACAGCGGCGTGCTGGGCATCGACAGGTGCGCGGACATCATCGCGCAGCTGTATTGAGCGAGCCGGAGGCGCGTTTGCTTTCCGATGCGCGCAAAAAGACCGCCCGGACGGGCGGTCTTTTTTCTGTATTCATGCTTCTCAGATCGCCCAGCGGCGGCGGTCAAAGAGCGCGAGCGTCATGGCGATGGCGGCGGCGAAAAACACCAGTGCCGGCCACGGCAGACCCAGTACCCGCGGCAGCGGGGCGAGGCACGTGATGGCCGCGCAAAACAGCAGCGAGCAGTCCAGCAGCGCGAAGATGAGCCGGCCCAGCAGCTTCGAGCGCGCGGCGCGCGCCGCATCCGACCACGATTTTTTCACGTTCACGGTCAGCTGCCCGGCGTTGGCCTTGCCGAAAAACTCCGACAGCTGCGCCGGCAGCACCGTGAGCTTCTCGCCGGAACGGGCGAGCTGCTGCGCAAGCGTTTTGACCTTCTTTTCAATGTGCTCGCGGCTCAGGGCGGTGTTTTTGACATACTCCGCCACGATCTCGATGACGTTTGCGTCCGGCGACACGCTCGTGAGCATGCCCTGAATGACGAGCAGGCTGCGCCCGAGCATCGTCAGCGAGCCGGGCACGGACACGCCGTATTCATTGAGGATCTGCACGAACTCGTCCACCAGCACGCCCATGTCCATGTCGGCCATCGGCATGGCCTCATACTTGTGCAGGAAGATGCCGATGCGCTCGGTGAGCGCCTGCCGGTCGGGTGCGCGGTCATACCTGCCGAGCGCGAGCAGCGTCTGCGTCAGGGCGGGCACGTCCTGCTCGTAGATCGTGCGGATGATGCCCATGTACAGCTCCGCCTCGCGCGGGCTGATGCGCCCCATCATGCCGAGGTCGAGCCAGACGATCTTCCCGTCCTGCACGCGGATGTTGCCAGGGTGCGGATCGGCGTGGAAGAAGCGGTAGACCGTGATCTGGCGGATATAGTTGTGCACGAGCTTGACGGCGATCTCGTTGAGGTCGTAGCCGTCGGCGCGCAGACCAGCGGCGTCGTCGATCTGGTGGCCGCCGATGTACTCCATGACGAGCACGTTCTTCGTGCACCACATCGGGTATGTGGCCGGGCAGTCGGCGTAGGCCACGCCGTCGTTGAGGCGCTTGAACTCGGCGATGTTGTCCGCCTCGATCGTGAAGTCGAGCTCCTCCTGCACGGTGCGCCAGATCTCGTCGAGCACGGCGTGAAAGTCCAGCGCGCTTGCAAGCGGCGTGTACTTGAGCAGCACGGCGGCGCGCTTGAGCAGGCGCACGTCGCGGCTCATGATCTCATACAGGTCGGGGCGCTGCACCTTCACGACGACGCGCTGACCGTCGGTCAGGGTCGCTGCGTGTACCTGCGCGATCGAGGCCGAGCCGAGCGGCCGGATGCCGATGTCGGAAAAGACCTCCTGCCACGGGCGGGCGTAGGCCTGCGTGAGAATGTCCTCCACCTCGGTCAGCGGCATGGGCGTCACGTCCGTGCGCAGTGTCTCGAGCGCGAGACAGTATTCCTTGGGCAGAATGTCCGAACGCATGGACAGAATTTGTCCGAATTTGACAAACGTCGGCCCGAGGTCCACGAAAATATCGCGCACCTTCTCCGGCGTCAGCCCCTGAACGAGGTGATGCTTTTGCAGTATGGCGACGATCTCGGCGAAGCGCTTGGCCTCGTCGAGCTGCGCGGCGGGGCCGGCCATCAGTCCTCTTCCTTCTTGGCCAGCAGCTTTTGCAGCAGCGCCTCGCGCTCGTCGGCGCTCATGGCGTCCACGTCCACGGCGGGCTTTTCGTCCGCGTCCCTGGCGGCGGCCTGCTTGCAGGTGCGCTTGAGCTCCTCGTTGAGCACGCGCCCCTTCTCCACGGTCACTTCGCCGCGTGCGACGCACTCGTCGAGCAGCTTGCCGAGCTTTTCGCAGCCGAGGTCGGCCGCGCCCACGGAGGCGACGATCAGCTTGCGCAGATAGCTTTCAATAGAATCCATAATCTATACACTCCTTATCTTATCTTGTGCACTTTGCGGTATCGTATGCCCGGTCCCGGGCGGGGATCACGAGTTGGCGCCGGCCGCGGCGGCCGCATCGAGCAGCGCCATGACCCGGCGGTAAAACATCCGTGTGCGCACGACGCCGGTGTTCATCACGCCGCCGATCGCGGCCAGATGGTCCAGCTCCTCGACCGGCAGCACCTGCCACACGCCGCGCTGCGGCGTCTGACCGGGCGCGAAGTCCGTGTGCGGTGCGCCGCCGGGATAGCGGGCGGAGACGGTGTTGACCAGCCCGTCGTTCGGCAGCCAGTCGGACGGCACGGCGCCGCCCGCGCGCCCCATCGCGGTCGAAAACGGCCAGAGCAGCGGCGTCATGGCCGTGTCGGGCTTCTGGTCGTGCGTGAGCAGACGCGGCAGCGTCCGGCAGCAGGGGATGGAAAAATACCACGCGTCCGGCAGTGTGTCGATGCGCGCATTGAGCGCGCGCGCACCGGCGCAGCACAGGTCGTCAAAGGCGTTGTCGCCCGCCGGGAGCGGGTTTTGCGCCAGCATGCGCAGCGCGGCCGTCGTGATCGGCTCGTCCGGGTCGCGGCGGATGCCGAACTGGTCGAGCCGGAAGTCATACACGCCCTTGAACGCCGAGATGCCGAGCGCGCGCGCCGCGCCGAGAAACAGCGTCGAGAGCGCATTCGCAGCATCCGGCTGCACGTCGAGAAATGTCGAACCGTCGTGCGGCGCGGCGATGGCCACCAGCGCGTGCACCCAGCCGGTCCTGCCGCCGGTGAACAGCGGCGAGGGCGTTTCACCCGCGGCCTCGGCCGCCTGCACCTCCTCGGGGCAGCCGTGCGCGAGCAGCTGCATGAGCAGCCGCGCCGTTGCGCCGCCGAAGCTGTGCCCGACGAGATCTATGGGCCTGTCCGCGCCCCAGCCGGGCACGAGCGGCGCGGGATATGCCGTGCCGAAGCGCGCGTGGCCGAAGCGCTGCGCGTGCGCGATGCCGTAGTCGGCGGTGCCTCCGGTGAGCGCGGCGTAGAGCTCACATGCGCGGTCCCACGCGCTCGAGATGATGCCGACCGAGGCCGCGCGGCAGTCGTATCCGCAGCGGTTGAGATAGCCGAGCACGTCGCCCGCCGCGAGTCCCCAGTAGGGCACGGCGCGGTAGAGCGCATCCTGCGCGCCCCAGCCCAGCAGCCCGTGCACGAACACGGTCGGGTGCGCGCTGCGTCCGCCGGGCGGTGCGTCCGGCAGCAGGCATTCGCCCACCTCCAGCGCCTGCTGCAGCAGCTCCTGCGGTGTTTTCATGGCGCGCCTCCTTCCGGGTGAAAATCCTGTTCTTAATATAGCACACCGGCCGGAGAGCGTCAATGCTGCGCCGGAGAGGAACAAAACGCCGAAAACAAAGCGGAGAGCGCGGCGGGAAATTGTGCGAAATGCTAAAAGTGAAGTTTTTTGCCAAATGCGCTTGACTTCAGCAGCTAAAAGCGCTAAAGTAGGCACATCTTCACTACAGGAGGCCGCAATCATGCGTCTGGTCCGATTTGCAAGCGCATATTCCTACTATTACTTTATCGAGGGTAATAGTCGTTTGTGCTGCGATCATACCAGAACCATCTGAGACTTCCCGGTCCGGTTTTGACAAGGCTGCACAGACGATTGTGCGGCCTTTTTCGTTGCCGGCAATGCATTAAGGAGGAAAAAAGATGAACATCAAAAAACTCACTGCTCTGCTCTGCGCCGTGGTCATGGTGCTGTCGCTGGCCGCCTGCGGCGGCAGCGGCGACAAGGCTGAGAATAAGCACTACACCGTCGGCATCTGCCAGCTTGTGCAGCACGACGCGCTCGACGCGGCCACCAAGGGCTTCCGCGACGCGATCACCGACGCGCTCGGTGCCGACAACGTCACCTTCGACGAGCAGAACGCCGCCGGTGACAGCGCCACCTGCGCCACCATCTGCAACGGCTTCGTGTCCAGCGGCGTGGATCTGATCCTTGCCAACGCGACCGGCGCGCTGCAGGCTGCGGCCGCCGCCACGAAGGACATCCCGATCCTCGGCACGGCCGTCACGGAGTACGGCGTCGCGCTCGGCATCGACAACTTCTCCGGCACGGTCGGCGGCAACATCTCCGGCACGTCCGACCTCGCGCCGCTCGATCAGCAGGCGGCCATGATCACCGAGCTGTTCCCGGATGCCAAGAACGTCGGCATCATCTACTGCTCCGGCGAGCCGAACTCCGTCTATCAGGCGGACGTCGTCAAGGCCGCGCTTGAAAAGGCCGGCTGCACCGTCACCATCTACACCTTCGCCGATACGAACGACGTCGTCTCCGTCACCGGCACGGCGAGCGACGCCAATGATGTCCTCTACGTCCCGACCGACAACACCGCCGCCTCCTGCGCCGAGGCCATCAAGGGCGCTGCCACGAAGCCCATCGTCGCCGGCGAGGAAGGCATCTGCAAGGGCTGCGGCGTTGCGACGCTGTCCATCGACTACTACGAGCTCGGCCGCACCACCGGCGAGATGGCCGTGAAGATCCTCAAGGGCGAGGCCGACATCTCCACCATGGCCATCGAGTACTACCCGAACCCGGTCAAGAAGTACAACCCCGAGATGGCCAGCCTCTACAACGTCACCATCCCGAGCGACTACGCGGCCATCGGCTGATTTTCAACACGATTCCCGGCTCCCTGCCGCAGTTTCTGCGGCAGGGATACTCCACACTATGAGGTAATGATATGAATTCACTGGTTCTTGCGTCCCTGAGCCTGCCGAATCTGGTTTCGCGTCTGCCCGGCGGCGTTGCCCAGGGCATCATCTGGGGCATCATGGCGCTGGGCGTGTACATCACGTTCCGCCTGCTCGACGTCGCCGATCTGACGGTCGACGGGTCGTTCACCACCGGCGGCGCCGTGACGGTCGTGCTCATCGTCGCGGGCTGGCCGGCGTGGGCTGCGCTGCTGGTCGCCGTGGCTGCGGGCCTGCTTGCGGGCTTTGTGACCGGCCTGCTGCACACGAAGCTCGGCATCCCGGCCATCCTCGCCGGCATCCTGACGCAGTTTGCGCTCTACTCGATCAACCTGCGCATTATGAGCATGAAGGCCAACACCCCCGTCAACCCGGATAAGTACGACCTGTTTCTGACGCTGCGCAGCGTGCCCGGCGCGATCTGGAAGGGTCTGCTGCTCGCGGCGGTGCTCATCGCGCTGCTGTACTGGTACTTCGGCACCGAGCAGGGCAGCGCCATCCGCGCCACCGGCGCCAACCCCGCCATGAGCCGCGCGCAGGGCATCAACATCGACGCCATGAAGGTGCTCGGCCTGTCGCTCTCCAACGGCATGGTCGCGCTCTCCGGCGGCCTGATGGCGCAGTATCAGGGCTTTGCCGACATCAACATGGGCCGCGGCGCGATCGTCATCGGCCTCGCCGCCGTCATCATCGGCGAGGTGCTGTGCGACGCCTTCTTCCGCAAGGGCTGCAACTTCTCGGTGCGTCTGGGCTTTGTCGTGCTCGGCGGCATCGTGTATTACCTCGTCATGGTGCTCATCCTCTGGCTCAAGCTCGACCCGAACGATCTCAAGCTCTTCACGGCCGTGATCGTGGCGGCGTTTCTGGCCGTGCCGTATCTCAAGGGGCAGGCCAAGAGCTCGTTCCACCGTCTGAAGAAGGGAGGCAAGTGATATGCTGACATTAGACCATATCTCCAAGACCTTCAACCCCGGCACGATCAACGAAAAGCGGGCGCTCGACGGGCTGTCGCTGCACCTGAAGCCGGGCGATTTCGTGACCGTCATCGGCGGCAACGGCGCCGGAAAATCCACCATGCTCAACGCCGTCGCGGGCGTCTGGCCGGTGGACGACGGGCGCATCATCCTCGACGGCGTGGACGTGACCGCCATGCCGGAGTTTCGCCGCGCACAGTACATCGGCCGCGTGTTCCAGGACCCCATGATGGGCACGGCCGCGAACATGCAGATCGAGGAAAACCTCGCCCTCGCCGCGCGCCGCGGCAAAAAGCGCACCCTGCGCTGGGGCGTCACGAAGGCCGAGCGCGAGGAATATCACGAGCGGCTCAAGACCCTCGGCCTCGGGCTTGAGGATCGCATGACGGCGAAGGTCGGCCTGCTCTCCGGCGGCCAGCGTCAGGCGCTGACGCTGCTGATGGCCTCCCTGCAAAAGCCGAAGCTGCTGCTGCTCGACGAGCACACCGCGGCGCTCGACCCTGCGACGGCGGCCAAGGTGCTCGAGCTGTCGGACCGCATCGTGCGCGAAAACGAGCTGACCGCCATGATGATCACCCACAACATGAAAGACGCCATCGTGCACGGCAACCGCCTCATCATGATGAACGAGGGGCGCATCATCCTCGACATCGAGGGCGAGGAAAAGCAGCACCTGACCAAGCGCGACCTGCTCGACAAGTTCGCCGAGGTCGCGGGCGCGCAGGTCGAGTCCGACGAGGTGCTGCTGAGCTGATGCGTGCGCCTGCACGCAAAAACATCCGAATATTCTGCCGCTCCGGCGCCGGTCGCGTACCGACGCCGGAGATTTTTTCTTCCGCCGGCTGAGATTTCCGCCCGCACGGCAACTACCACGAAAACCACCAAATTTCGACCAGAAAGTTTGTGCAGTTTTTTTGCCGGAAAACACACACAAACCCCGAAAAGTATGATACCCTTTCCATGCGAATTTGTTATGTAAATTTGATGCTCTGTTTGTGGTTCAGGAGGAGAAAGGTCCGTGGTTTTCAGCAGCCTGTCGTTTTTGTTTTGCTTCTTCCCGGCGTTCTTGCTGGTGTACTATCTGACACCGTCGCGGCCGGCCGGCGCGCGCAATGCCGTGCTGCTGGTGGGGAGCAGTGTGTTTTATATCATCGGGCTGGACGGTCAGTGGGCGTATTTTGCGCTGCTGGCCGCATCGGTGCTGGTCAACTACGGGCTGGGGCTGGCCATCGTGCGCGACAAGCCGCACGCGAAGCTGTGGCTCATCCTCGGCATCTGCTACAATTTCCTGTGGCTGTTCCTATTTAAATATCTCAACTTCGTGCTCACCGGTGTCAACGGCGCGCTCGGGCTCGTGTCCGGCGGCAAGGCGGCGATCCCGCTGCTGCGCTGGGCGCTGCCGGTCGGCATCAGCTTTTACACGTTCTCGGCGGTGGGCTATCTCATGGATGTCTACCGCGGCACGGTCGCACCGGAGCGCTCACTGCTCACGTTCGGCACGTACCTGACCATGTTCCCGAAGCTGGTCTCCGGTCCGATCGCGAGCTATACGGAGCTGCAGCCGGAGTTCGGCGCGCGCAATGTGTCGCTGCGTCAGGCGGTCGACGGGCTCAAGCTGTTTTTGTTCGGCATGGCGCTCAAGGTGCTGCTTGCAAACCAGCTCGGCGGCCTCTGGAGAGATGTGACCACCATCGGCTTTGAGAGCCTTTCGACGCCGCTTGCGTGGATGGCCGCGTTCGCGTATTCGTTCCAGCTCTATTTTGACTTCTGGGGCTACTCGCTCATGGCCATCGGCATCGGCCGGATGCTGGGCTTCCACATCCCGGAGAACTTCCGCTGTCCGTATCTGGCGCTGAGCATGACGGAGTTCTGGCGCCGCTGGCACATCACGCTCGGCACGTGGTTCCGCGAGTATCTGTATATCCCGCTCGGCGGCAGCCGCTGCAGCCGCAAGCGCATGATCTTCAACCTCCTCGTCGTCTGGCTGGCGACCGGCCTCTGGCACGGCGCGCACCTGAACTTCCTGCTCTGGGGTCTGGGGCTGTTCGCGGTGCTGGTCGTGGAAAAGCTCTGGCTCAAGAAGTATCTCGACCGCTGGCCGATACTCGGGCATCTGTATATGCTCGTGCTCATCCCGGTGTCGTGGGCGGTGTTCTCCGTGTCGGACTTCGGGCAGCTGGGTGCGTATTTCGGCCGCCTGTTCCCGCTGTTTTCGCGCACGGCGGCGGCCTACCCGCTCGATTTTCTCAAGTACGGCAAGACCTACGGCGTGTTTCTCATCCTCGGTCTGCTGTGCTCGACGTCGCTGCCGGCGTATCTGTACCGGCGGCTCAAGGGCACGTGGGTCGGCGCGGTCATTCTGGCCGTGCTGTTCTGGCTGTGCCTGTACTGCCTGAGCAAGGGCATGAACGACCCCTTTATGTACTTCCGATTCTAAGGAGCGTAGACGCATGAAACGCATCAAACCGCAACAATTCCTCATCCTGCTGCTGGTGGCCGCGCTCGCGGCGGCGCCGTTTCTCATCCGCGGCCTGATCGACCGCAGCGACACCGGCAAGGAGCCGACCGCCGCCGTCACCCCCACGCCGGAGACCACGGCCGAGCCCACGCCCACGCCTGAGCCGACCCCGCTGCAGTTTACGACCGTGGACGCGTCGTATTTTGACGACGCGCTCTTCATCGGCGACTCGCGCACCGTCGGCATCGCCGAATACGGCAACCTGAAAAATGCGACCTATTTCGCCGACGTCGGCCTCAATGTCTATGTCGCGCAGACGAAGGCCGTCGCCGTGAAAAACGTCGGCACGGTCACGCTGCCGCAGCTTCTGAGCCAGAAGACCTTTGGTAAGGTCTACATCATGCTCGGCATCAACGAGCTCGGCAACGATCTGGATGACATTACGGCGAAGTTCTCCGCCCTGATCGACACCGTGCGCGCCGCGCAGCCGAATGCCATCGTCTATGTCGAGGCGAACCTGCACGTCGGCCCGTCGCGCTCGAGCACGGACGCGACGTTCAATAACCCCCGCATCAACCGCCTCAATGAGAAGCTTGCCGCGCTGGCCGACGGGAAGGACATCTTCTACATCGACATCAACGAGGTGTTCGACGACGAAAACGGCAACCTGCGCGCCGATGCCAGCGGCGACAGCACCCATGTCTACGCAAAGTACGATCTGGACTGGTGCGACTGGCTGTGTACGAAGGCGATCGTCCGCTGAATAAAGAAAAGGCCAGCCGGAAATCATTCCGGCTGGCCTTTGCTGTGACCGTGCGGTCACTGTGCTCTCTCATGGTCTCTCTCGACGCGCGGGCGCATCAGCGCTTGATGATGTACCACACGAATCCGGCGCAGGCAAGAACCATACCGCCGCCGACTGCTGCAAAGATCATGTGTCTGCCTCCTTTCCCCCGAAAGCTCCGGCCGGTGTCCGGCCGGGGCAACAAAGTGACTTACCTTGAAGTTACTTCATTATAAGATGAACCCGCGCTAAGTTTCCGGAAAGGCGCGGCAAAAACGGCACGCAGTCGTTAAGAAGGCGGAAAGAAATGGCCTTCCGCCGGAAAAGACGGTCGCACGCGGGCGCACATTGTGCTATGCTGAACATGGGAGCGGAGACCAAACAACGAGAGGGACAAAGAGGGGTGCTTATGCAAAGAGCGAGCAAACGCGCGCCGCAGTGGCTGCGCGATCTGGGTGTTTTCATTCTTGTCATGGGCGGCGCGGTCGGCATCTGTATGCTGCTGTCGGCGTGCTATGACGACAACAATCCGTTTGCCACGTCGGTGTTCATTCTGGCGGTGGTGCTCATCTCGCGCTTTACCAACGGCTATCTGCCCGGCGTGCTGGCGGCGGCGGTCGGCGTGGTGGGCGTGAACTATCTGTTCACCTACCCGTTTCATGAGTTCAATCTCTCCATCGACGGCTACCCGCTGACGTTTGCGGTCATGCTGGTCGTGAGCGTGCTCGTGAGCACCCTCACCACGCAGATCAAGCGCCAGGAGCAGCTGCGCTACGAGGCGGAAAAGGACCGCATGCGCGCCAATCTTCTGCGCAGCGTCTCGCACGATATCCGCACGCCGCTCGCGGCGATCATGGGCCTGAGTGCAACGGTCGAGGAGGGCGAAACGCTCTCGGACGAGGGGCGCGGCATGGTCGAGGAGATCCGCCAGAACGCGCAGTGGCTGCTGCACCTGTCGGAAAACATCCTGTCCGTCACGCGCTTCAGCGAGGAGGGCGTCGTCATCGAGAAGTCGGACGAGGTCGTCGAGGAGATCGTCGGCAGCGCCATCCGGCGCTTTCGCAAAAACTGCGCCACGGACATTCCCATCGCGGTCACGAAGCCGGAGGAGATCCTGCTCGTGCCGATGGATGCCACGCTCATGGAGCAGGTGCTGCTGAACCTGCTGGAAAACGTCGCCCGGCACAGCCCGTCGGCGACGGAGATCTTTATCGAGATCCGCGACGAAGGCAGCCGCGTCTGGCTGACCGTGGCGGACAACGGCGACGGCATCCCGCCGCAGCTGCTCGGCGTGCTCTTTGACGGCTATCTGCCGCTCGGCGCGGTGGAAGCGTCCGACCGCAGCCGGCATATGGGTATCGGCCTGAGCGTCTGCCGCGCGATCGTGCGCGCACACGGCGGGGAGATCTATGCAAGAAATCGAGTCGGCGGCGGCGCGGAATTCCGCTTCTGGCTGCCGGCGGAGGAGGAACACACATGATCCGCAACAAAATCATCATCGTCGAGGACGATCCCGGCATCAGCAAATACCTGCAGGCGGCGCTGCGCGGCCACGATTACGAGCCCATGCTCGCGACCGACGGCAAGACGGCGCTGGAGATGATCGCCTCGCACTGTCCGGATCTGCTGCTGCTGGATCTCGGCCTGCCGGATATGGACGGCAGCGAGATCATCCGCTCCGTCCGTTCGTGGAGCCGCATGCCGATCATCGTCATCTCGGCGCGCAGCGCGGAGCTCGATAAGGCCGCCGCGCTCGACATGGGGGCGGACGACTACCTCACCAAGCCCTTCGGCACGGTGGAGCTGCTGGCGCGCATCCGCACGGCGCTGCGCCACACGCGCACCGACGGCACGAGCGACGCGCTGGCCATGACGGGGGAGTACCGCGTGGGCGACCTGTGCGTGGACTACAACAAGCACCGCGTCTTTCTCGCCGGGGAGGATACGCACCTGACGCCGAACGAGTATAAGATCGTCGCCTTGCTCGGCCGCCACGCCGGGCAGGTGCTCACCTATAAATCCATGATGAAAGAGCTCTGGGGTCCCGGCGTCGGCGGGGACAACAAGCTTCTGCGCGTGCACATGGCCAACATCCGCCGCAAGATCGAGCCGAACCCGGTCGAGCCGCAGTATATCTTCACCGAGGTCGGCGTCGGCTACCGCATGGCCGACAGCCACTGAGCCCATAGCGAGAAAAAACGCCCGGAGCAGCTGCTCCGGGCGTTTTTTTCGTGTTGCTGCGGCTCAGTCCGCCGTGATCGTGATGCTGCGGGAGATGGACTTTGCCATATCGTTGCCGCCGAGGATGTAGGCGGTCTGGCGGTACGTGCCGGGCTCGGTGGGCGCATTTTTGCTGATGTACGGCTTGTGCGTGGCCGTCCAGCCGACATAGCGGTAGTGCACGCCGTCCTGATTGTGGGCGGGGGTGTCACCGCGCATGAGCGTGGCGCCGAGCGGGCTGCTCGCCAGCTCATCGGTGGTGTAGGTCGTCTGCTCGTTATTCCAGACCAGGCTTGCACCGCTGGCGCGCATCTTCACGACGAGCGTGCCCATGCCGACGCCGGTCTTGTAGTTCGGGTTGGACGTGATCGCCGTCACGAGGTACATGCCCGCGCGGTTCGGCGAGCCGATGGCTACGCGCGTGCTGTCAAACACGCCGGGGATCTTGTTGATCACCTTGAGCAGCTCCGTGAACGAGGAGATGTCGATGTTGAAGATCTTCAGGAACTTGGCGAGGTCATCCGTCGGCTTCTCGAGCTTCTGCAGCAGCGCGCGCAGCTCGCCGAGGGTCATGCCGTCGTTGAGGATTTCCGTGAGCGTCTTGCCGCAGAGGGCCTTGACGACCGGGTCGATCTTTGCCAGCGCCTCCGGGGAGAGGATGCTCTCCGGCAGCTGCAGGTAGACTGCGCCCTTGACGCTGCTGGTCACGCCGCTGTAGACCTTGAAGATGGTGAAGTCATCCTCCGGCTTCGTGGTGACGTACTGCTGCGTGGTCGGCTTTTCGTCGTAGAAGATCGCGGCGCACTTGACGTGCACGCGCACGAACGCCTTGTTCACCGTGAGCGTACCCTCGACCGCGTCGCAGCCGAGATAGGCGGCCGTGGTCGGGAAGCTTGCGCGGATCTGCTGGTTTTCGCCGGCGCCGATGCTCGGTGCGGTGTAGTCGATACCGTATTTCACTGTGCCGCCCGCGACCGGATACCAGGCATCATGCGTCAGGAGATCATGCTTGCTGCTGCCGGTGCCGTAGTATTCCAGCACCATGCTCTTGGCGGCGGCTTCCTTGCTCACGGTGGTCTGCGACCAGTCGATGAGCTTGTCGAGGATCTGCGTGCGCATGGCGGCGGCGTCCTTCGTGTAGCTGAGGGAGACGCCCTGCTTGAGCACGATCTTCGCCTGCGTGCGCGCGTCTTTCAGCGTCACAGTGACGTTGGTGTCCTCACCGTTCACGGTGAGCTTGACGTTGTGCGTGCCGACGGTGATGGCCGGGAATTCACGCAGTATGGGGTTGCTGTCCCAGCCGCCTTCCAGCACGACATAGCGCGGTTCGTACGGCGGGAGCTTTGCCTTCGCCTCATAGGTCACGGTCACGTCATTGACGTCCGTGCCGGGCAGGACGGCGGCGACGATGGCGGCGCGCAGCGCGTCAAAGTCGATCTTGCCGTCGGCGGTATAGGTCATGTTGAGCGTGTAGGTGCCGGGTTCGTCCTCGGTCGTGCCGGCCGCAGGGCTCAGCGCGGCATCCGGCGCGGTGTCGGGCTCAGTGTCGGGCGCGGTGCCCGGGGCTGCGCTCGGCGCGGCGTCCGGTGTCACGGACGGGGCTGCGGCGTCCGCCGCGGGAGAAGCCAGCTTCGTGAACGTGTAGACCGTGCTCGTCCCCTCAATGCGCACGGTGTAGCTCTGTGCGGCCGATTCACTGTTGAGCGCGGGATAGCTCGCGTTGAGGCGGTCGCGGAAGAAGCTTCCGGTGGTGTTAAAGCCGTTGACCGGCGTCCACTTGACGGCGTAGTCCGACAGGGTGCTGGTCGCGCGGTACTCCCATTGCTGGCTGCCGACCTCGTCATAATTGCTCAGCAGGGTCTGGCTGAGCAGGTCGTTGACGTCTGCTCCGGCGGGGATGTAGGCCGCGCCGTCGTGGCCGGCCGGCACCGCACTCGCGGCGGAGACCGGCAGCTGGAATGCGGCGAGTTGGCCGAACAGCAGCACGGCCAGCAGCAGGGCAAGGATTCTGGTTGCGTGTTTGCGGGATATCATTGCAAATGAACCTCCTATTCCGGTATTTCTGTGGGGTCGTGCCCGGGGTGGGAGCCCGGACACAGCTGCATTATACGGTGCATTTCCGGCATTTTCAAGGCCTTTGGCAAAAATGTATCAAAAAGCTTAACATGTATAAAAAATTAACGCGTATTCATTTACAGGAATGCAGAAAAGCTCCCGTCCGTAAAATATGGACGGGAGCTTTGATAAAATCGTGTTTATTTTCCCAGTGCGGCGCGCATTTTGCTGCAGATGTCCTCCGTGAGCGCGCTGGTCGTGGCGGCCTTGACGGCCTCGGCGGGGATGACCTCGCGGATGCGCATATACACGTGCGAGCGCCGCCAGGGGACGTTGCGCGCGATGCGCTCCGTGCCCTCGACCGTGCCGACCACGATGGGGACGCCGGCCTTCTGCGCGATCTTGAGCGAGCCCGCGTGCCACGGCAGCAGCTCGGCGCTTTTGCTGCGCGTGCCCTCGGGGTAAATGGCGAACGAGCACACGTGCGCGCGGATGAGATTGGCGGCGGCGTTGATGGTGGTCAGGGCGTTGCGCGCGTTTTCACGGTCGATCGGCAGAAAGCAGCACCGGCGCACGAACGGGCCGATGACGAACTTGCGCATGTTCGACGGCTTGGACACGAACGCCAGCGGCCAGCGCCGCAGCACCCACCACTGCACCATGGGGTCAAAGTTCGAGCGGTGGTTGCTCACGAAGAGAAACTCCGAATCCGTCGGGATCTTTTCCAGTCCCTCGACGTGGATCTTGATGCGGCAGAGCGCGAGGATCCAGCCGTCGAGCGCCAGCGTCAGCGCAAGGTAAAACGGGCTGATGCGGTCATACATCCTGTTCGGCCCGGCAAAGAGCGAGCACACGAACATCAGCAGCACGTACACAAGGTTCGCCGCCACGAAGCAGCCGAGCAGCACGGGCAGCAACCACCAGTAGCTGAGCGCGGGAGACAAAAAATAAATCACCGCAGTGCTGAGCACGGCGGGAACAAGCATCAGATAATAGAGCATGGCCGGACACCTTTCCACACGGGATGTGACGAAATCCTGTCAATAGTCATTGACGGCTGGGTATCACATCCATTATAATTACTGTACGGGACCGTGTCAATGAACGGGGTGTAAACTTGCGCGGATCTCGAAATTTTTCGATCAGAGAGAGGATGGATAATGAGATGATCGTATTGAAATGGTTGTTCCCGGTGTTTCTGGCGGCGCTCGCCGTCGTGCACCTCGTCAGCTGCTGGCGCGGCGATGACGATCTGCGCAAGCCGACGAAGGTCGCGCTGATGCCGGTCGTCGCGCTGACGTACCTCGCCTTTGCCAACACGCCGTCGCTTTGGGTGGTCGCCGGTCTGCTGTTCGGCTGCCTGGGCGATCTGTTTCTGCTGCGGCCGCTGCAGAAGCATTTCTTCGCCCTCGGCACGGCGTCGTTCTTCCTCGGCCACGTGTGCTACCTGATTTTTATCTACACGCACTATGCCATTCGCGTCGGCTGGGTCTGGATCGTCGTGATCAGCGCGGTCTACGCCGCCGGTGCCGCGTTTGTGTACGCCAACAGCCGCAGAAACATCCCGCGCGCCCTGCGTCCGCTGGCGCTGGCGTACATGGTCATGCTCTGCACGCTGAGCATCAGCGTGTTCCTGCCGCTGGTGACGGCGTTCACGTGGGGCAAGCTCGCGTCGTTTCTCGGCGCGTCGTTCTTCCTTACGTCCGACGGCGTGCTGTGCGACATGCTCTTCACCAAGAAGGCCGAGCCGACCAAGCAGAACTTCGCCGTCATGGGCACGTACATCCTTGCGCAGGTGCTGCTGACCATGGGCTTTGCATTCTGAGCTGGCGCAAATCATCGAAAAAACGGGGCGCTCCGGTCGTGAGTGTCCCGTTTTTTGTACAGTCGTGGAAAATAATTTAAAAAACTGTTAGAACCGCTTTACATTTGTCGGAAAAAGCAATACAATCTGTAGCATTACCAATGGTCTCAAGGGGGAAGAGAGCATTATGAAAGCAAATGAAAGGGACAGCAGGACAGAGCAGGAGCGGTTCATCGACCGCATGCTCAAGGAGATCCTCGGCGGGCAGCGCAATCCGGGCGACCGGCTGCCCACGGAGAGCGAACTGGCCGCGCAGTACGACCTGCGCAAGACGAACGTACACCTTGCCCTGAAAGAGCTGGAGCGGCTCGGCTTTCTGGAGATCGTGCCGCGCCACGCGACGTATGTCGCACCCTATTGGGAGAAGGCGAATCTGGAGACGCTGGCGGTCATCATGACGCACGGCGTCACGCCGCATCCGGAGCTGGTGGACGCGTTTCTGGAACTGCGCGAAATGGTCGCGCTCGGCTGGTTTCGCTGGGCGGAGCGCTGCCCGAACGCGGCGCAGATGCAAAAGCTGTACGGTCTGCTCGCGCAGATGGACGCCATCGCCTACGTGCCCGACGGCGACAAGGCGGCGTTTCTGGAGCTGCTCAATGCGTTTCTGGTGTGCATGTTCCGCGAGTCGGACAACATGATCTTTCGCGTCATGCTGCGCTCGACGCGCGAGCTTGCACACGTGGCGTACTACATGGTGGCCTACACGCTCGATATGCAGGAGCTGTGCAGGGTCTACCGCGCGGTGCTTGACGGACTGACGGACGGATGCGTGCCCGAGGCGATCGCCTGCTGGAGCGCGTGGAGCGACCGGGTCACGTTGCGCTACCGCGAGGCGCTCGAGCAACTGCAGAGCGCATGACCGGCCGCTGCCCCGGCGGGCGCAAAGGCTGCGAGGTTCTTTGACAAACCGGCTGCCCCGGCGGGACAAAATGTCCCGCCGGGGCAATCGTTTTTTTCGCGCCGCGGTTGCGCGCGGCGTGCAGACGTGCTAAAATCAGGTAACAATACCGAAAGGGAGCGAGAGCATGAAGCTGACATTTATCCGCGCCGACCACGAGGTGACCGGCAGCTGCACCCTGCTCGAGATCGGCGGGCATTACGGCCTGATCGACTGCGGCATGCAGCAGGGGCGCGACCAGTTTGAGAACATCGACATCCCCGTCCCGGCGGCGCAGATCGAGTTCGTGCTCGTCACGCACGCGCACATGGACCACACCGGCCACCTGCCGCTGCTGTATAAGCAGGGCTTTCGCGGCACGGTCTACGCCACCGAGGCGACGTGCGACCTGTGCGGCATCATGCTGCGCGACTCGGCGCACATCCAGATGTCCGAGGCTGAATGGAAGGGGCGCAAGGCTGCCCGCGCCGGCCGCGCCGCGCCCGAGCCGCTCTATACGCTCGAGGACGCCGAGGGCGTGCTCACGCTGCTGCGCCCGTGCGCCTACGGGCAGCGCGTGCAGGTCGGGGAGAACATCATCATCCGCTTTACGGACGTCGGCCACCTGCTCGGCAGCGCGTGCATCGAGACGTGGCTCACCGAGGGCGATGTGGAAAAGAAGATCGTCTTTTCCGGCGACATCGGCAACGTGAATCAGCCGCTCCTGCGCGACCCGCAGACCGTCTCGGGCGCGGACTACGTGCTCATCGAGTCGACCTATGGCGACCGCAGCCACGGCGAACGGCCGGATTATCTCGGCGCGCTCGCCGACTGCATCCAGCGCACGCTCGACCGCGGCGGCAATGTCGTCATCCCGTCGTTTGCCGTCGGCCGCACGCAGGAGCTGCTGTATTTCATCCGCCAGATCAAGGACGCCGGCATGGTGCACGGGCATCCGCACTTCCCGGTCTACGTTGACAGCCCGCTCGCAAACGAGGCCACACGCGTCTTTTTGCAGACCGACACGAGCTTTCTCGACGACGAGGCGCGCGCGCTCATCCGCAGCGGCGTGAACCCGCTGTATTTTGACGACCTGCACACCGCCGTCTCCAAAGAGGACTCCATGGCGCTCAACAACGACCGGACGCCCAAGGTCATTCTCTCCTCGAGCGGCATGTGTGACGCCGGGCGCATCCGCCACCACCTGAAGTATAACCTTTGGCGGCCGGAGTGCACCGTGCTCTTCGTGGGCTATCAGGCGGTGGGCACGCTCGGGCGCAAGCTCAACGACGGCGAAAAGACCGTGAAGATCTTCGGCGACGAGATCGCCGTGCACGCCGAGATCACCGTGCTGCCCGGCGTGAGCGGTCACGCGGACAAGGCCGGGCTGCTGCGCTGGCTCAACGCCATGGAGCAAAAGCCCGCGCACGTGTTCGTCAACCACGGCGACGATGATGCGTGCACGGCGTTTTCCGCCTGCCTGCGCGAGGAATACGGCTACGAGGCCGACGCACCCTACAGCGGCAGCGCGTTTGACCTCGCCGCCGGTGTGTATACGGTCGTTGCGCCGCCGCGCCCCATCCGGCACGACGAGCAGCGGCAGGCTGCCGCCGCCGGAAAGCGCCGCGAGAGCGCGGCCTTCGAGCGGCTCAAGCGTGCGCTCGGCGAGCTCACGGCGCTCGTGCGCCGCTGTGCCGGCTGCCCGAACAAGGGGCTCAACGCCTTTGCCGAGGAGCTCGAGCGGCTCACTGCCCGCTGGCGCGACCGCATTGCGCCGTAACACACCATATAATAATGTAGCAACGCCCTGCCGGCTTTCCGGCAGGGCTCTCGGTTTGTCAAAGAACCTCGTAGCCTTTGCGCCCGCAGGCGCAAAGAAAGTCCAATCATTTTCTCCGGCGACATGTGCGGCGAAGAAAATACTTCTCGGCCTGCAAACGCACGCGCCGTACGCCTCCGGCGGACGGCGCGTGCGCTGCGGTCAGGCCGCAAACTCGTTTGTCAAAAAGTAATACTTTTTGACAGCTTCAAACGCCCTGCCGGCTTTCCGGCAGGGCGTTTTTGCGCTCAGATCGTTTTGCGCGCGCGGCCGGTCAGATACGTCCCGACCGTGCCGAGACCGAGCAGCGCGAGATTAAGCCGCGGCACGACGTTTGTCTGCAGCGCGTCCGTGTCGAAGGCGTTTTGCGCCAGCAGCAGCGCACCCGCGCCGACCGCCGCCGCGCACAAAAGCACGAGCGCGGGCGGGTTTTTGCGCGCAAAGAGCTGTGCATTGCGCGTGCACGCCGCGCGCAGACAGTTGACTGCCAGCGTCAGCAGCATCGCCACGAGCACAAAGTCCGGCAGCACCCACAGCCCGATCACGAGCGCGCCGAAGCGCTCGACCGCGTGAAAGAGGCTGATGTTGCGCAGCAGGGTGAAAAACGGGTGGTTGAGCTGCGCCGTCAGCCCCGCGCCGAGGTTGCCGATCGTGAACACGCTCAGCAGCGTCACGAGCACGCACGTGCGCACGCACCAGCGCATGGCGCAGCGCGCCCGCCCCGGTGTTTCCGGCGTGGCGCCGCCGGTGAAGGCCGCAAAAAACAGCACCGCCGCCCCCGCGCCGAACACCGTCAGCGCGCTGCGCGCGACGCCGGGCGCGTCCGCCGCCGTCACGGGCAGCAGGTTTTTCACGTCCAGCCCCGGCAGGGCGAACACCAGCACCAGCGTCAGCACGCCCGCGAGCAGCGGCCAGAAGATCTCCGCGGCGCGAAAGAGCGCCTTCGGCTCGCCGAGCGCGCCGCAGACCGCCATGGCGAGGATCGTCACCACGAACGGCCACGGCTGGCTCAGCGGGAACACCGCCTCGATGAAGCGCTCTGCCCCGATGCGCAGCGCGAACGCGCCGTAGAGCAGAAACCACAGGGCGTACAGGCACAATGCCGCCCGCCCCGCGACCGGCCCGAGCGCGCGCAGCGTGATCTCGCCGATGCCCTCACCCGGTCGGCCGCGGCGCAAAATGCCCTCGAGCAGCGCCGCAAACAGCAGCAGCGGCACGAGCGCCGCCGCGCCGCTCAGCCACCCGCCGCAGCCGGCCTCCGCCGCCGTCTTGCGCGGCACGAGGTGCAGCAGCGGTGAGAGCAGCACCATCGTGCACAGCGCGTAATACTGCCGCCGCGTCAGGGAAAGGTGCATCATCTTCCGCCTCCTGTGGTGTCGATGCCGTCGCGCAGGTCATATGTGCGCCCGACGTCGGCATCGACCGTCACGCGCACCGGCACGTCCGGCCAGAGCTCCGCCCAGCCGTCGCGGATGGCCGCCCATCTGCGCCCGCTGCGCACGGCGACGGCCTGCCCCACGCCGAGAAAGTCCGCCTCCAGCGCCTGCGATGCCGCGAGCGCATCGCGCACCCAGCCGCCCACGCACGCTGCGAGCGCCGCATTGAGCTCGTCCTGATAGGTCTGCGCCGTGATCCGGCGCGGCGTGCGCAGCTCGGAGATGCCCGCGCGCAGCCGCAGCGTCACGTCCACGCGCGCAAGCGTGCCGCCGTCCCAGACCGGGCGGATGGCCGCCCTGCACGTGTCGAGCGTGAGCATGACGGTGCTGCCGTCGCCGTCGCGCACCGCGATGTCGCCGTTGGTGACCACGCCGAGGAGCATGCTCGCCCCGCGCGCGGTCTCGGGCGCGATGCAGCCGAGATAGTCCCCGCCGCGAAAGATCGCATACCCCGCCGGGGCGAGCGCGAGCTTGCCACCTTCGCTCTCCGGCGTGCGCACGCACGCCACGGCGCCCACGGCGGCGCAGCCGCTGCCCGCGAGCGCGCGGGCGATGTCCGCGCAGGAAAACGCGTGGCTCGTGCCGCTGAGCGCGGTGTCCTTCTGCAGCGCGGCCAGTGCCTCGGTCACGTCGGTCCTGTCGTCGCCCGTGTCCATGACCGCCTGCTGCGCCGCCGCCCCGCGCACGAGAAACAGCGGCGCACTCAGGCGCATATCCGGGTTGCGCGCGATGAAATCCAGCAGCGGCGCCAGCTCGCCCGCGGCGGCCGCCTCTTCGCCGAGGAGCAGATAGCTCGTCTGCGCGTAAAACAGCTCCGCATTCGGCGTGCGGTCCTGCAGGCGGTCGAGCGCGGCGAGCACGGTCTCGCCGGTCTGCGTCATGCGCTGAGGCGGTTCGTTTTCGCCCACCCTGCCGGTCGACGCGCTCAGGCACACGCCCTCCGGCGCGCGATCCACGCCGATCGTCTGGATGAGCGTCAGGTCCTCGACCGGCCGGTAATTGCTCGAGATCGCGCCGCTGCTGCACCCGCTGCACAGCAGTCCCGCCGCCAGCAGCAGCGCGAGCGTTTGTGCGCGGTGCATACGCAGCCCTCCTTATATTATAGTGTGCCTCATCTCTGCCGCCGCCGGTTTTCGCTGCCGTATTCCGGCGGGCGGAACTTGTTGTCCGGCTGCGGCCGGCGCAGCAGCGTGCGCCAGAGCGCCGGGCGCTCGCTGTCCACGAACGGGGCCATATACGCCACGCCGTCGCTGTCGATCGTGCACAGGTACCAGATCACGAGCCCCAGCATTGCCAGAATGCCGAACAGTCCGGCAAGCGCAGCTGCCAGCACCAGTGCCAGCCGCAGCAGACGCACGGCGTTGCCCAGCTCCTGATTCGGCAGCGTGTAGCCCGCGATGCCCGCGAGCGCCACGACGATGATCGCCACGGGGCTCACGACCTTCGCATCCACCGCCGACTGTCCCACGAGCAGCGCCCCGATGATCGACACCGTCTGGCCGATGGAGTTCGGCAGCCGCAGCCCGGCCTCCTGCAGCAGCTCGAAGGCGATGAGCATGAACAGGATGATCGCCGGCACGGAAAACGGCACCTGCTGCTTTGCCTGAATGACCGACAGCAGCAGCTTCGCCGGGATCATCTCCTGGTGGTACATCGCCACGGCCACGTACAGCGCCGGAAACGTCAGCGACAGCGCCAAGGCAAAGTAGCGCAGCACGATCAGTGCCGAGGCCAGCAGATAATTGTGCGCCTCGTCCTCCGGCGTGTGCATCAGCAGCCGGAACGTCGTCGGCAGCAGGTAGCCCATCGGCAGCCCGTCCACCAGCAGCCCCACGCAGCCGTCGAGCAGCGCCCCGGCAAACTTGTCCGGGCGTTCCGTCTGGCCGAGCTGCGGCAGCAGCGCCCGCGGCCGCCGCGTCAGATACGGTTCGAGGTCGCCGCGCCCGAGCAGCGCCTGCTCGTCGATCGTGTCGAGCCGGTCAAGGATGCGCTGCACGCGCGCAGGGTCTGCGATACCGTCGAGATATACGACCGCGACGGTGGTCTCCGACTGCCGCCCGACGACCGTCTGGCGCAGCTTCAGCGCCGGAGTATGCAGCCGCCGCCGCACGAGCGAGGTGTTGATGCGCAGCGTCTCGACGAAGGCATCCTTCGCACCGCTGACGGATTTCTCGATCGTCGGCTCGGATACCGCGCGCACATTTGTCGTGCGTGCCTCAAACGTCACGGCCTTGCGCTGCGCGTCGAAGATGAGCGCGGCCGAGCCCTTGGTGAGATCGGCGATGAGCGCGTCCATCTGCGTGCGCGTGCGCGTCGCGCAGCTGTACACCGCGCCCTGCTCGATGCGGCGCACCGCCTCGCGCGAGCCAGTGACATCGGCCAGCCGCCCGCCCTCGGTAAGCGGGCGCAGGATATCCGCCGACACGTCGCCCGCCGCGACCACGCCGTCGAGCCAGCACACGCACACCGTGAGCCGGCTCTCGAGCCCGATGCGCACGGTGCGCATTTCAAAGTCGTCGCAGTCGGAAAATATTTTTTTCACTGCGGCCGCCGTGATCGGCACGTCAAATTTCGGCTGCGGGCGCGGATGCGGCGTATCATCCCGGCCGCAATGAAAGCAGTTCGTTTGCATATTGCGTAGTATGCCCGGCAAAAACCACAATATTTAGTGGGCACGGAAAAAGCCGAAAAATTATTGCGAAAATGTGAAAAAAGTTGTTGACATCGGTCGTTTCCGGTGGTATATTAGCAAAGCGCTCGCGGGGAAGCGTCACGAACGAAAGAAACTTCCGAAAAAAGTTGAAAAAAGTTCTTGACAAAGCGAACCGCGTGTGGTAAGATAAACAAGCTGTCGCCGAGAGGCACAGCGGCGTGTACCTTGTAAATTAAACAATGTAAGAACACAAAACTTGATAAGTTTTGTAGCTTATGCAAAATAAGCACCAGAAAAGGGTTCTTAACATCAGAGATGATGTAAAACAATTCTTTTGAGAGCTAGAAAGCGATCTAAAAGATTATATCCGCTTCGGCGGTTATGATATGATTTATAGAGAGTTTGATCCTGGCTCAGGATGAACGCTGGCGGCGTGCCTAACACATGCA
>ERZ827181.544-NODE-544-length-50671-cov-4.644006_pt1 | contig 50671 bp, 32 predicted proteins | sample MGYA00519778_ERZ827181 | MGnify/ENA primary metagenome ERZ827181 (study PRJEB31778, sample SAMEA3449273) | human gut metagenome | biome: human gut; feature: human-associated habitat; material: faeces | place: United Kingdom | collected 2010/2012 ...
TTTAGCCTTGTCAAAGGCGAGAAAAGAACACGAAGTGTTCGAAATGCGAATGTGGGGAAGAGGGGGCCTGAATAGTTACTTAACAATTCAAAAGGGATGCTCTCACATGAGGGCATCCCTTTCTTTTACTCTTTTTGCTCTATGATTTCTGCATACAGATCCAATCCGTAACTTGTCTCCGTCGGCTCATGATCGATCATTCTAAACGTACGTGTTCCGTCTTCTTTTCGCTCTGCACTTAAAAATCGCGCTCCCTGCAGTTTTTTCGCATACATCTGACTTGCAAATGCAAAAAGGTGCGTCACCATAAACACACTCACGCCACTGTCATACATTGCCTGAATAATATGCTCCGCGATCCGGCTCCCCTCTTTTTCCGTCGTACTGGAGAACGACTCATTGAAAAGGATGAGGCTTCGATCCGTCACCATGTCCACGATGCGGTTCACACGTTTCATTTCCTCATCCAGCCGCCCGCTGTTCATGCTGCTATCTTCACGTCTGGTAAAATGTGTCAATATATTATCATACAACAGGCTCTCAAAATACACCGCCGGAACAAACATACCCGCCTGCATCATTACCTGCGCAACACCGACACTTCGCAAAAATGTCGATTTTCCGCCCTGGTTCGCCCCACTGATCACATGGAGATGGCAGGAATCGGTAAGGGAATTGTCCACCGGATTTTTCAGCGTTTCAAGGGCAAGTCCCAGTTCATACAAATGCCGGTATTCGATATGGCCCTTTTCCTGGCTCACACGCGGATAGCATGTTTTCATTTTTAAATTGTGCAGGCTCCGCCCCAGATTCGCGCAACCGACATAAAATCCGACTTGAATCTGCAGCTGGCTGAAAAATTCCTGAAATTGGTACAAAAACTCGCGATAAATTTCCTGCGTATACAATAATCCGTTTTCTTCCATTCGAATAGCATCCTGCTTCAACGCTTCCTGATTAAGCAAAACAGCTTCCGGAGATGCCAGATGCAGAAGAAGCCACCGCAATGTCCTGCGAAATTTTCCCATTTTTCGGTAATCGACCGGGTCAAGCCGGTTCACCATCGCATCACCGCATTTAAGACCGCCAGCCACTCCGGCAGTCAGAATCAGTCTGCCGCCCTGCATCAGCACAGACATATCGTCGATATGTCGTTCCAGATCTTTCGCAAAATCATCGGTAAAATGTTCCCTGAATTTTGTCGCAAACAGATACATGCCATCCGCTTTTTCTGCCTGTTCGCTCCGCAAATGATCTTTTAGATACCGCAGATATTTTAAAAGAATCCGAAGCAGATCCAGCGACTCTGTTATCTGCACCACCTTATTGCTTGTCTTTTTCGATGTGTATTTGTGAATTTCCAGCATCGCCTCTTTCGCGATACGGTACATTTCCTCGTAAAATCCCGGATGCGACACGGCATCAGACACCATCTGCTGGCGGAAATGAAGCGTCTTTTCATCCGTCACCGGGCATAAAAGCACACGCTGACAATTGGTAAATATTTCCTCATCCTCTTTTGCCATCACCCGAAGAATCACCGAAAGATTCAAATCCTTGCTCATGTCCTGCGGCATGCCATAACGTTTTGCCGCCCCCTGCTGTTTGTCCGGATACAAAAGTGCTACCTCAAACATGATGAATCCTCCTTTTGATTTCCTCGTAAGTCAACCCGTATTTTTCCACAATCGGCTCGACATATCCTTTACCTTCGGCCTTTTTCCGGCGAATCTTGAACGTTCGCACTTTGACATTTCCCTCGATCAGCGATGCCACCTGGCTGACGATCTGTTCATTTTCCTCCGCAAGTTCCTCGATGTGCGTGACATAAATTCCGTAGCAGCTGCGGTCAAGAAAATGCTCGATCACGTGACGCCCCATATGATAGGCATCGTACGTCGCCGCCGACGTAAAAAGTTCGTTGATGATGACAAATACATTGTGCTTTTTTGCATGCATCATCCCGGATAGGCGCACCAATTCTTCTTTCAGTTTTCCGCGGCCGCTCTGCATGCTCTCTTCCACGGAAAAATGTGTCAATAAGCCGTTAAAAAGTGGAAGCACCGCCCGCTTTGCCGGCACCGGAAAGCCCATCAGCGAAAAATACACAAGCTGCCCTGCCGCTCTCGCAAATGTCGTCTTTCCTCCCTGGTTTGGCCCCGTTATAACAAAAAACCGTTCTTTTCCACGATAATAATAATCGTTCGCTACCGTCTCTTTTCCCTCTTTTTGATTTTTCAACGCCAGCGCAACATCGTATCCACCGGTCACTTCAAATGCCGCATCCGAAAACTCCGGCATGCAAAAATCATAATGGAAATATTCCATATGATGCTGAAATTTTAATATCGAAAGATACACGCAGATTTCCTTATGAAACTGCATAATCCCCGGCTGGTAAATGCGCACCTCTTGTCTTCCAAATTCTTCCAGTCCTTTAAACTGCTGTGAAAATTTTTTCTGTAAATATTTGAAAATGCGCTGTTCCAGCGGTGTTCCCGCTTTTCCTCCCGGCAGAAGGTTCCCCATTTTTCCGGGATGCTTTATCATCTGCGGATATTTTTCGCACAGTTCCTTCACATAATCGTCTTCCACCACCGACGGCAGGATCGCGACATGGTCTCCCTCGATCCGCAGACTGTAACGAATTTTTTCAAGTTCCGCACTCGTCGAAAGTGCCATATCGTGATACGCCCTCACTTCCGGCTTTCCACTCTCTTCCTTACACATTTCCAAAAACTGCTGCCAGCCGCGTGCCCTGCACTCTCGCTCTTCCAAAAACGCGATCAGTTCATCCACCGCCGTAAAATACATTACAGCGACTTCCAGTTTCCAATGCGCCTTGCTGAGTTCATCTGTGATCTGCTCGCCTGTCTCGGAATTTATGTACGCTTCATTTTCCTGCGCCTGCCGGATTCGATTGACAAATTCTGTAAGTTTTATCTCCATTTCTTCATCGATTTCCTGCAGCACTTCCTGGCGGAATCGGATCTGCTCCCTTCCGTCAGGCATCTGCCGGAAATACTCCCGAAGATCATAAATGCCGAGCTGTCCATTGATTTCCTCGATCCACTGTGTGAGATTGAGATCGTCATAAAACTCCGGCCGTTCTTCTTCCGATTCCCGGATTTTTCCTAAAATACTAAATGACATAATCACCCTCGCTTTCTTTTCACAATTTTGCTGCTTTTATTATACCGTATTTTTACATTTTTGTATAGCGGCAACATTGCGATTCAAATCTGAACGATTCCATACTTTACTTTTTCTTTACCAATTGTTTATGTGTTTAGGATTGAAAAAATTTCCCGGAACGTATATAATATTCTTGAGGCATTGTATTTATTAATATCTTATTGGAGAGATTTTATGGCACGGAAAAGGATTGGCGTCTTATTGGCGCAAGCAAATGAAACAACTCAAAATCATTTTATGCAGGGGTTTTTGCAGGAAGCATTTGCCTCTGATTATGATGTCTTGATTTTTTCAATGTATGTAAAATATCAGCAGACAAATCTTCGTGAACTAGGGGAATCAAATATCTACGAATTGATCAATTACGACATGCTTGATGCTATCGTTCTTCTTCTGGATACACTACAGACAACTGGTCTTTCGGATTCCATTCAGAAGAAAATTCACGACAAATTTGATGGTCCGGTTCTGGTCATTGATCAGAAAAGTTCGTATTTTCCATCCGTTATGAATGATCACTGCACTCCGATCCGCCGTCTGGTCGACCACTTGATCGAGGTGCATCATTATAAAGATATCATTTTCTTAAATGGACGTGAAGCTCATATTCATTCGATTGAGCGTCTGCGTGGCTATAAGGAGAGCATGGAAGCACACGGTCTTCCGGTTCTTGACGAAAATATTTACCACGGAGATTATTGGTATACAAGCGGTAATCAAATGGTGGAACAGATGCTTTTGGAACGCAAAAAACTTCCGGAAGCAATTGCCTGTGCCAATGACTGTATGGCGATAGGCGTTTGTTCCGCACTTACTGAGCATGGCATCAAGGTTCCTGATGATATCGCTGTGATCGGGTATGACTCGATTCAGGATGGCCGTTACAGCCCGGTTCCATTGACTTCTGCGGAAATCCCGGCGAAGTCTTGCGGCAAATACAGCCTCCGGTGGATCGATGCTTCTCTCAACGACAAGCCAATTCCGGAATATGTATCGGAGACGGACCTTTGGATTGGTGGAAGCTGCGGCTGTTCGACGGATAATCTCAGCCTGTTGTCGCCACTTCGCGACCAATGGGAAACAAAGCTTTCTTCTAACAGTTATTATTCCTGTTTTAACCATTTGATGGAGGATTTGCTATCCCAGCATTCTTACCGGGACTTTTTTAACATTGTTTTTCAATACACCTACCAGTTGGGAAATTATGACAATTTCCACATCTGTCTGAATGAAAACTGGAATCATGCATCAAAGATGATCGGCGATGAAGCTATTCGTCTTGGCTATTCCGACCGCATGTACCCGGTTGTTCATTGTAATAAAAACTGTAGCACAGAAAATCATATTGATTTTTCGAATTCATTTGATACAAAACTGATTTTACCGGAACTTCATGAAGACCATGAAAAACCTTCGGCTTACATTTTTACACCGCTTCATTTTGACGACCAATGTTTTGGTTACGCAGTCATCAGCTACGGCGACGAACCCCGCGTATACGATGAAAGCTACAATTTATGGCTTCACAATGTGATGCAGGGAATGGAATCCTTCTACCGGCAGGACATTTTGCGCCAGTTATTAAAAGAAATGGAGTCCGCACAGATCCGTGATTCATTGACCGGTCTTTACAATTACCGCGGTCTGATCACACAGACGAAGCAGCTGATTGCCGAATCCGTGCATGCACACGATACGCTTTCGATCACTTCCATCGATCTTAGCGGTCTGAAAGACATCAATGCCGGCTATGGCCGCACAGAGGGTGATTTTGCGATTACCGCCTTGTCCCACCTCATTCAGGAATGTACCTTTTCCGATGAAATCTGTGCCCGGACAGGAAACGATGATTTTATTGTCTGCTCCATTATTTCTGACAAAAATGTACATCGAGCAGATGAATTTATAAGTACTTTATTAAACAAAATAAATATATTTAACCAGCAAAACAGCCATTCTTTCCAGATCCATATCTGCTACAACTGTAAATCTGAGCCGATTGGACAGATTCATTCGCTCGAGCCGCTGATCAATGATACGATCAGCGAAAAAAACGGGAAAAAATTACAAGAGTTGCAACAGCGTGATCCTTCTACTCATTTATCTGAGAAAGACAAGGAACAGGATTTGGTCGTTATGAATCTGCTTGACGATAATAAATTTATATATTACTTTCAGCCAATTGTCGACGCACGGACCGGTAAGATTTTCTCTTATGAAGCATTGATGCGTGCCAATACAGAACAAAAAATTTCTCCACTGGATATTTTGACTAGCGCTAAACGCCTTGGCCGACTCTATGACGTGGAAAAAGCAACACTATTTAATGTACTTCATTATATGAAAGAAAACCCGCAGAAATTTATCGGAAAGAAGACATTTATTAACAGCATTCCGGGGGCTCAACTTGTGGATTCCGACAAAGACCGCCTCCACGAACAATTAAATCAACACCGCGGACAAGTTGTTGTGGAACTTACAGAGCAGGAAGAATTGGACAATAAGTGTCTGTCCGACATCAAGCAATCCTATGCCAAACTTAAGGTTGAGACGGCAATTGACGACTATGGTTCAGGGTACTCCAATGTAAATAACCTGCTTCGTTATATGCCAAAATATGTAAAAATTGACCGTATGCTTATGGAAGAAATTCAGAACAATCCACAAAAGCAGCATTTTGTAAAAGATATTATTGATTTTGCACATGACAACAATATTCTGACGCTCGCAGAAGGAATTGAAACTTCAGAAGAGTTGAAGGAAGTAATCCGCCTCGGCGTGGATCTCATCCAAGGGTATTATACCGCTCGTCCAAATCCGGAACCTTTGGAACAGATCGACCCTCACATCCAGATCGAGATTTTGGAATACAACAAAAACCGATCGTCTTCCATGGTCCGCAAAGATTACATCGTCGACAAGCCACAATCCATCTCGCTGGTTCAGATGGCACTCGGCAAATATACCGACATTCACATTGCCCAGCAGGCAGGTAAGGATCTCCCAATTAAATTGATTGGTGCTACCGGTTTCCAATCCAACCTCCGTATCTGGTTCGAGGATGGTTTCCACGGCACTCTGATTCTCAACACCACACATTTTTCCACCGAAAAATGTATGCCTTGGCTGGAACTTGGTGAATCCGTAGATCTTACCATTCAACTCAAAGGAAATACCAACCTGAAGATGGCCGGTATCCGTGTTCCAAAGAGTTCAACCCTGCGATTTGTGGGAGAAAATTAGATTTTAATTTGTACATATGGGGAGGGGTGCCCTGAATAGTTTACGAACATCTTCCCGCGCAGAACTATTCCTTTGAAGCCGAGAATGGCATTTTCCCGGAGAAGAAGCTGACACAAAGTGCATAACTGTTTGAAGAGGTTTCGGAAAAGAGAAAAAACCCGGCTGCATTTCTGCAGCCGGGTTTTTTCATTTTATGAAACCTCAAGTTTTATGCACTTTGTGTCGGTTTTAACTTCTTCGAAAGAAAAATCAAGCATTCTCCTTCAAAGAAATTTGTTCCTGCAAGGGAAGATGTCCGTGACTACTCTTCTACCGGATCAAATTCCTCATCGAAATCTTCTTCGGCGATATTGAGAGCTTCATCATCTTCATCCATCATAAGAAGTTCATCGTCTTCCACAATATCTGTTTTCTTGTCGTCCTTTGTGGATTTCTTACCTTTGCCCTTCTTATCCTTTTCCTCTTCTTTTTCCTCTGGCTCCTCTACCGGTTCCGGTGGCTCAAGGCTGTCAACCAGATCACTGTGAAGACTGATATTGCGGTATCGCTTCATACCTGTTCCGGCTGGAATCAATTTACCAAGGATAACATTTTCCTTCAAACCGATCAACGGATCGATCTTTCCTTTGATTGCAGCATCGGTAAGAACCTTTGTAGTCTCCTGGAAAGAAGCTGCAGAGAGGAAGGAATTTGTTGCAAGAGAAGCTTTTGTAATACCGAGAATGATCTGTTTTCCTTCCGGTACCTCTTTGTCCTCTGCCGCAAGTGCTTCCACTGTATCTTCATATTCGAGTGTATCAACCATCGTTCCCGGAAGGAAGTCAGAATCACCATTGTTCTCGATGCGGACTTTCTTCAGCATCTGGCGGACAATGACCTCGATATGCTTGTCATTGATTTCTACACCCTGAAGACGATATACACGCTGTACTTCACGAAGCATGTAATCCTGTACGGCACGTACGCCTTTGATCTTCAGGATATCGTGTGGGTTGACACTACCTTCTGTCAACTCGTCACCGGCCTCAAGCACCTGACCATCCATAACTTTGATACGGGATCCGTATGGAATCAAGTAAGCTTTTGTCTGACCATTTTCTTCATCGGTAATGATAACTTCACGTTTCTTCTTCGTATCACGAAGAGTAACTTTTCCGCCAAATTCGGAAATGATAGCAAGACCTTTTGGCTTTCTTGCCTCAAAAAGCTCCTCGACACGAGGAAGACCCTGTGTGATATCGTCTCCGGCTACACCACCGGTATGGAATGTACGCATGGTAAGCTGTGTACCAGGTTCACCGATTGACTGCGCAGCGATGATACCAACTGCCTCACCAACCTGTACCGGCTCACCGGTTGCCATGTTCGATCCATAACATTTTGCACAGATACCGATATGAGATTTACATGTCAAGATCGTACGAATCTTAACTTTTGCAGCATCTCCGGCATCAATTATCGCTTTCGTATTTACGATGCGGGCAGCACGTTTCGGTGTGATCATATGATTTGCCTCTACGATCAATTCGCCTTCATCATCATACATATCGTCGCAGGCATAACGGCCTGTAATACGCTCTTCCAAAGTCTCAATGACTTCTTTTCCATCCATGAATGCACTGATCCACATTCCCGGAATCTCATCTTTTCCTTCACAACAGTCCGTCTCACGGATGATAAGATCCTGTGATACATCTACCAGACGACGAGTCAGGTATCCGGAATCGGCTGTACGAAGTGCTGTATCGGAAAGTCCTTTACGAGCACCATGCGCGGAAATGAAGTACTCCAGTACGTCAAGTCCTTCACGGAAGTTTGATTTGATCGGCAGTTCGATCGTACGACCGGATGTATCTGCCATCAATCCACGCATTCCGGCGAGCTGTTTGATCTGTTTATCAGAACCACGGGCTCCGGAATCCGCCATCATAAAGATGTTGTTATATTTGTCAAGTCCGGTAAGAAGTGCCTCTGTAATCTCATCATCGGCCTCTTTCCAAGTCTCGATAACGGCTTTGTAACGCTCTTCCTCAGTCAAAAGACCACGACGGAAGTTTCTGGAAATATTTTCAATGGTGCTTTCTGCTTCTGCAAGAATCTCTTTCTTCGCTGCCGGCACTTCCATATCGGAAATAGATACCGTCATCGCTGCTTTCGTAGAATATTTGTAACCGAGAGACTTGATCGCATCCAAAGTCTCTGCTGTCTTTGTAGCACCATGATTATTGATACATTTCTCAAGGATCTGTTTGAGCTGTTTCTTTCCTACATGGAAATCAATTTCCAATTTAAGGAAGTTCTCATCCTTACTTCTGTCTACGAATCCCAAATCCTGGCTGATGATCTCATTGAAAATGAAACGTCCCAGTGTGGACTCAATGATACGGGATTCCATCTCGCCGTTTTTATTGATTCCCTGACATTTTACTTTAATCTTTGCATGCAGGGTAATCTCATGATTTTCGTAAGCAATGATTGCTTCGTTCATGTTCTTGAATGCTTTTCCTTCGCCTTTTGCGCCCGGACGCTCCTGTGTCAGGTAATAGATACCAAGGACCATATCCTGTGAAGGTACGGCTACCGGACCACCATCGGATGGTTTCAAAAGGTTGTTTGGTGAAAGCAGAAGGAAACGGCACTCTGCCTGAGCCTCTACCGAAAGTGGAAGATGCACAGCCATCTGGTCACCATCGAAGTCCGCGTTAAACGCAGTACATACCAATGGATGAAGTTTGATTGCTTTACCTTCTACAAGTGTAGGCTCAAATGCCTGGATACCCAGACGGTGAAGTGTAGGAGCACGGTTCAACATAACCGGATGCTCTTTGATAACCTGCTCTAAGATATCCCATACAGCAGGCTCCAGCTTCTCTACCATTTTCTTCGCATTTTTAATGTTATGTGCGGTTCCGTTTGCTACGAGTTCTTTCATAACAAATGGCTTAAACAACTCGATTGCCATTTCTTTCGGAAGACCACACTGATAAATCTTAAGTTCCGGACCTACAACGATAACGGAACGTCCTGAATAGTCAACACGTTTTCCGAGCAGGTTCTGACGAAAACGTCCCTGTTTACCTTTCAGCATATCGGAAAGGGATTTCAGAGCACGGTTACCCGGACCGGTTACCGGACGGCCGCGGCGTCCATTGTCGATCAAAGCATCTACTGCTTCCTGAAGCATACGTTTTTCATTACGCACGATGATATCCGGTGCGCCGAGTTCCAAAAGTCTCTTCAGACGGTTGTTACGGTTGATGATTCGGCGATACAGGTCATTCATATCCGATGTCGCAAAACGACCACCGTCGAGCTGTACCATTGGGCGAAGATCCGGTGGGATAACCGGGATCACTGTCAAAATCATCCAGTCCGGATTATTGCCGGACTCGCGGAATGCTTCGATTACTTCCAGTCTCTTGATGATACGAGCACGTTTCTGGCCTGTAGAAGCCTTCAACTCTGCTTTGAGTTCTTTGGACTCTTTGTCCAAATCGATTCTCTGTAACAATTCCTGAATGGATTCAGCACCCATACCTACACGGAATGTATCGCCAAAATCTTCTTTGGCTTTCTGATATTCTCTCTCAGAGAGAACCTGTTTTACCTGAATTTCTTTCGTATCGGACTCCAATACGATATATGCAGCAAAGTACAGAACCTTCTCCAATACCTTTGGAGAGATGTCAAGGATCAGTCCCATACGGCTCGGAATTCCCTTAAAATACCAGATATGGGAAACCGGCGCTGCCAGTTCAATGTGTCCCATACGCTCTCTACGTACGCTGGATTTCGTAACCTCAACGCCGCATCGGTCGCAGACAACACCTTTATAACGAACTTTTTTATATTTTCCACAATGACATTCCCAGTCTTTGCTTGGTCCAAAAATCTTTTCACAGAACAAACCGTCTTTTTCCGGTTTCAATGTTCTGTAGTTGATCGTTTCCGGCTTTTTTACCTCTCCACGGGACCACTCACGGATCTTGTCCGGAGATGCCAGTTTGATCTTAATTTTGTCATATGTTAATGTTTCCTGAATTACATCGCTTACCTGTGGCATTCTTATCGTCCTTTCTATAACATGATGTATTTACCTGCAATTATTTATTCATCTTCGGAAATGCCAATGCTGCTGTCGTCGTCAATTTCTGACAATTCAGCCTCACGGAATCCGGCATCTTCAAAGGACTCTTCTTCGAGTTCGAATCGGTCGCCTTCCATCAATCCTGACATATCTTCCACATTTACTTCTTCCACAGACTCTGTCATCTGGATCTCTTCGCCGTTTTCATCGAGAACCGCTACATCCAAAGCAAGAGACTGCAGCTCTTTGAGCAATACCTTAAAGGACTCAGGTATTCCCGGTTCAGAGATATTGTCTCCTTTGATGATTGCTTCGTATGTCTTCACACGACCGACCACATCATCGGATTTTACAGTAAGGATTTCCTGAAGTGTATAAGCAGCACCATAAGCCTCGAGTGCCCATACTTCCATCTCTCCGAAACGCTGTCCACCGAACTGAGCTTTACCACCCAGAGGCTGCTGTGTTACAAGAGAGTAAGGACCGGTTGAACGAGCATGGATCTTATCGTCAACCAAATGGTGGAGTTTCAGGTAGTGCATGAATCCAATCGTTACTTCTCCATCAAAGAACTCACCGGTACGTCCGTCACGAAGCTGAACTTTTCCATCTTCTTTGATCGGTACGCCTGCCCATTCTTTGCGGTATTCTTCATTTTCCAGAAGGTACTGCATCACTTCCGGATCCAGAACATCTTTATATTTTGCTTCAAACTCATCCAATGGCGTATTGACATAATCATTGGCAAGTTTCAAAGTATCCATAATATCGACTTCGTTTGCGCCATCAAATACCGGTGTCGCTACATTGAAACCAAGGGCTTTTGCTGCCAGACTCAAGTGAATCTCGAGCACCTGTCCGATGTTCATACGGGAAGGCACGCCCAGAGGGTTCAATACGATATCAAGAGGACGTCCATTTGGAAGGAATGGCATGTCTTCTACCGGAAGTACACGGGAAACGACACCCTTGTTACCATGACGACCAGCCATCTTATCTCCTACCTGGATCTTTCTCTTCTGTGCGATGTAAATACGCACGGTTTTATTCACTCCCGGAGAAAGTTCATCTCCGTTTTCTCTCGTAAATACTTTCGCATCTACGACAATACCAAATTCACCATGAGGAACACGCAGAGACGTATCTCTTACTTCACGTGCTTTTTCACCGAAGATTGCGCGAAGAAGTCTTTCCTCGGCGGTCAGTTCGGTTTCTCCCTTTGGTGTTACTTTTCCGACAAGAATATCGCCGGCACGAACCTCTGCACCGATGCGGATAATACCCTGCTCATTCAGATCTTTGAGCGCATCATCGCCGACACCCGGCACGTCGCGGGTAATCTCTTCCGGTCCGAGTTTGGTATCTCTGGCTTCGGTTTCGTATTCTGTAATATGAACGGAAGTATATACATCTTCCTGTACGAGTCTTTCACTAAGAAGAACGGCGTCCTCGTAGTTGTAACCTTCCCATGTCATAAATCCGATCAGAGGATTCTTACCAAGAGCGATCTCTCCGCCGGAAGTAGAAGGTCCGTCTGCGATAACCTGTCCTTTTTCGATCACATCACCTTTTGTCACGATTGGACGCTGGTTCATACAAGTACCCTGGTTACTTCGTACAAACTTCGCAAGTTTGTATTCATCGCGGTTTCCATCTGCCTTTTTGATGATGATACGGTTGGACTCGGAGCGTTCTACCACACCGCCTTCTTTCGCTACGACACAGTTACCCGAATCGACAGCGGCTTTCATTTCCATACCTGTACCAACTACCGGTGCTTCTGTAACCAAAAGCGGCACTGCCTGACGCTGCATGTTGGATCCCATCAGCGCACGGTTTGCATCGTCGTTTTCCAGGAATGGGATCATGGCTGTCGCTACCGAGAATACCATCTTCGGCGATACATCCATGAAATCAATTTTATTTCTTTCAAATTCGGAAGTTTCTTCACGGAAACGACCGGAAATGTTCTTACGTATAAAGTGTCCGTCTTCATCCAATGCCTCATTCGCCTGAGCCACGTGATAACGGTCTTCTTCGTCTGCTGTCATGTAAACGACTTCATCCGTTACGATTGGATTATCCGGGTCAGTCTTGTCTACTTTGCGGTATGGAGCTTCGACAAAACCATACTCATTGATGCGGGCATAGGATGCCAGCGAGTTGATCAGACCGATGTTAGGACCTTCAGGCGTCTCGATCGGACACATTCTTCCATAATGAGAATAGTGAACGTCTCGGACTTCGAATCCGGCACGATCTCGGGAAAGACCACCGGGACCAAGAGCAGAAAGACGTCTCTTATGTGTCAATTCGGACAATGGGTTATTCTGGTCCATAAACTGTGACAACTGGGAGCTTCCAAAGAACTCTTTGACTGCTGCCGTCACAGGTTTGATATTGATGAGCGACTGTGCAGAGATTGTCTCTACATCCTGTGTCGTCATACGTTCGCGAACCACACGTTCCATACGGGACAAACCGATACGGTACTGGTTCTGAAGCAATTCTCCGACAGCACGGATACGACGGTTGCCCAAATGGTCGATATCGTCATCATTTCCAATGCCATACTCGAGATGCATATTGTAGTTGATCGAAGCGAAAATATCTTCCTTCGTAATATGTTTCGGAATCAAATCCGGAATATGTTTCTTGATTGCTTCATAAATTTCTTCTTCAGAGGTGTACTCATCCAGGATTGCTTTCAGTGCCGGATAATAAACATCCTCTGTCACACCCAATTCTTTTTTATCTGCATTTGGTAAAAATGCGTTCAAATCAACCATCATATTGGAGAGAACTTTTGCAACATGCTCTTCCGTCTGTACAACGACGTAAGGGATTGCTCTGTTCTGGATTTCAGCTGCTTTTTCCTCTGTCAAAGGAACACCAGCCTCGGCAATAACTTCACCGCTTTCCATATCAATTGCATCTTCGGCCAAAGCAAAACCGGCGATACGATTGCGGAATGCAAGTTTCTTATTAAATTTATAACGTCCTACTTTTGCCAGATCGTATCTTCTTACATCAAAGAACATACTATTAATAAGGCTCTCAGCACTATCGACGGAAAGTGGTTCGCCCGGACGCAGTTTTTTGTACAATTCCAAAAGACCATCCTGATAATTCTCAGAAGCGTCTTTCGCAAAACTTGCAATAATTTTTGGTTCTTCACCGAACAGATCCAAGATCTCCTGGTTTGTTCCGACACCGAGCGCACGAATCAATACTGTGATCGGCACTTTACGGTTACGGTCTACACGTACGTAGAAAATGTCGTTGGAATCTGTCTCATACTCCAGCCATGCACCACGGTTTGGAATGACCGTAGCAGAATACAGTTCCTTACCAATCTTATCATGTGCAATGCCATAATAGATTCCCGGAGAACGAACCAGCTGGCTTACGATAACACGCTCAGCACCATTGATCACAAAAGTACCGGTCGCTGTCATAAGAGGCAGGTCGCCCATGAAAATATCATGCTCACTGATTTCTTCTGTCTCTTTATTATGAAGTCTTACCTTTACTTTCAAAGGTGCTGCATATGTCGCATCACGCTCTTTGCAGGCTTCAATTGAATATTTCACCTCATCTTTGCACAACTCAAATCCCACAAACTCAAGACTGAGATTTCCGTTGTAATCTGAAATCGGGGAAATATCACGAAAAACTTCATTTAAACCTTCTTCCAAAAACCATTTGTATGAATCTGTCTGAACCGCAATCAGGTTAGGCATCTCCAAAACTTCTTTTTGCTTTGAGTAACTCATTCTGACGCCTTTGCCCACTTTGACAGGACGTATTCTGTTTTTCTCCATTGATGATTTCACTCCTTGTTTTTTTTACAAAACTGTGTTATAATGAATCAGTAAAGGGTCACTGAACCTAATTTACCACAGTACTGTATATTCCATCTTACCACAGTTGTAGAGTGGTGTCAATAGGAAAGTTCTACTTTTCCTTTTTTATTTACCCAAAAGCTGATCAGATCCAAATATTTCGTAGAACCATAGAGGTCGTCAATGCGGAAACTATAGTAATATTCGCCCTCCGGAAGCTTTGGCTCCGTAATATTGAAATTTTTCCCCACGCGGTACTTGTCCCCTTTGATCTCCGTCGTATCTCCGCTTTCCTGATCAACGACGACATAAATCGGACGGATCACATCTCCTTTTTTAATCTCGGTCATTTCCTTGTCTGCCTGGCCGCTCTCGTCATCGATACCATCCCACGCACCGAGCACCAGCCATTCTCCATCGTCCTCCGTCTCCCCATAAAGATAGGCAAAACGGAGATTGGTCTCCTGCCCATTGAGCACGATTGGCGAAGAAAAGATAGTATAATCCTCACTTTCTTCTACCACGTACATACTGAGAAGCGAGCCATCCGGGAGTGCCGGCCAGTATCCCTGAAAATTATCCGTCACGACACCGGTCTGATCATCGTAATCGAGCCAATTGTCACTTCCGAGATACACAAGCGGTGTCTCGTCGTCAAACTTCATATATAAATTGTACTGAACCGACGCCACATTCGGGATACTTTCCTGCGCAATCGTGAAAGTATAATACCCGTCGTCATTCAAATGTTGTTCTTCGGCGATCTGAATCTGGTTCTGATCTGCCGTCACAAGTCCCAGCCCTTGTCCGCTCTGGTCTGCGGCCGACCAGTCATTTTCTCCGGAATATTCCTCGATCGAGCCATTGGCGGCGCCGTACACCATCGTTCCGATAAAATCGGTATACGAGCCGCTGACACAAACCGTTTCAAACGTCTTTAATTCCTCTTCATCCTCGATCTGAAGCGGGTAATATACGGAAAGGCCGTTGGCATTCTGGCGGTTCGCACCTTTCACCTGATAAATGACCGCTTCCGAAATCGCCGTCTGAAGAGCACTTGTATCGACTGCGCCTGCGATATTTTTCGCCATATCCCCGAGATCCACCATATTACTGTAACCTTCGGACGGCGTATTTCCACCATAATTCTGCGCTTTCCGGATTCCTCTGGCGATCTCACCAAAAGTTTCCATATTTTCCGTACTGCCCTTCATGGTTTCTGCCACTGCGCCAAATTCATCGCAGACTTTCTGAATCTTCGACAGATCTGTCACCGAAAGCGTCGCCGTACTTTCCTCACCGAGGGCTTCGCAGCTTTTATAAAAGCTGTCGCAGATCTCTTTTCCAAGGTCTGCCGCCGGCGCTCCCGGATTTTCCTGCAGATAGGCACCAATCGCTGTGTAATCCCAGCCACCGCCGCTCTCCAATTCTTCCGAGCCAATCATATAATTGGCGAACGGAGAAAGCATCTTTGCATTTTCAATAGAACCCATCAGACAGGCATCGTAACCGATGAAATTGAACTTTCGCGGGATGCCGTCGAGTGCCTGCTGAATCTCCGCCAGATTCAGCGTATCGGTCCCATAATTTTCATCAAGACAGACTCCTGCTACGCTTCCCCCGCCGTGATCCCACAAAATGAGTCCCAATTTATTGTTTCCATAATTTTCCATTCCAAATGTAACAAAATCTTTCAACGTGGCGCTTTCCGCCATATTCGCCTGTTCCATGCGGGAAATTTCCTGCATGTCTCCATTTATGATTTCATAGCGCGCGATCGCATCTTCCGGAACAACTTCGTTCTGCCACTGGGCACAGCCACCCGTCTGCACGACAAAGCGGACCTGCGAACCAAAATTACGGTCGAGCATTTCGCTCAAATCCATTGTCGCCGCGCCATAACCGCTCTCGAGATCCGTTCCGCACAAATACACAAGAATCGTCCACGCACCGTCTCCGGCAAATTCTTCCTCTGAAGTTTTCGAGTTTTCCTGCTGTACTCCCGCTTCCGGCTGACCGCTCTCTTCCGCACAGCCGGCCAGGCTAAAAAGCAGCCCGGCCAATACCATGCACAATATTATCTTCTTTTTCAATTATTTTCCCCCTGTCTCTAGCGCACACGCACCGTAAAGTTGTATTTTTTCATCTGACCATTGACCAGTTTCACGGTAACTGCGATTTTTGCTTTTCCCTTCTTTTTTCCAAACACGCGCAAATATGAAAAATACTGTTTTCCGTCTTTCCGGATTCCGTAATTTTTCGTTTTGATGACTTTCTTTCCACTTGTGATCTTATAAGAAATCTTTGCAATTTTCTTTCTTGCCGCCTTATTATCGATCAAAAGCTGGATATCGTCTGACTTTTTGCGTGAAATGGTAAATTTCCCCTTTGCCGGATATTTTCCCACAATAATATCGGAAAAAGAATATTTTGGTGTTTCCGCCAAAGAATCGTCTGCAGTGTCATTCGATACACCAGGCGCTGCCGTCTCCTTTGTTTCACTCGGTGCCGTTGTCGACGGTATCACAGGAGATACCGGGCTTTCCGGCGCAGCACTCGGAGCCACACTCGGGGTCTGTGTTGGCGTCTCGGTCGGCGCGGCACTTGGTGACACACTTGGTGTCTCGGTCGGCGCGGCACTTGGTGATGCGCTTGGCACAGCGGTCGGCGTAGGTGTCGGTGTCACCGGCTTCCGATCCTCGTCACTTACCACATATGAAGTTTCCGCAATCGGAAAATCAGTAAGATAACTGCTTTCATAATATTCATTGTCCATCGTGTGAACCTGCGATGTATCTGCCTCGTCAAAATCCGCGGTTCCCTTTAAAAAGTAATCATAACTTACCTTGTCATTGTCCGCGTCATCCCATGTCGCATCGAGATTGTACCATTGATCTCCGAGTTTCACAATGTTCCACGCGTGACCGGCCGAATCTCTTCCGGTGCCGGCGCTTCCTCCGATCCAATGACATGGCACTCCGGCTTCCACAAGCAGTTTATACATGCAAAGCGCATAACTGTTACAAAGTCCCTCGCCTCGGACATAGGCACCATATACTGAGGACGCATTGTCCACATCATTCGTGTAGGTAATGAGTGCGCAGACATAGTCATGCACTGCCTTTACTTTGGAATAATCGGACATCTGCGAAGTTCCAAGACCAGCAAGAATTTCTTTCGTATGCGTATTGACATATTCTGTCTCATCCGCGGTTTCAAAATAGGTCGGCGTAAAGATAATCTCGCCGGTTCCATTTTCTTCATCCACCTCTGTTTCACCCATAAACGGTTTTGCAAAATTGATGTTTCCGATCAGATAATCCGAATCGTCCGAAGTCGATGCGTCATCCAAAACGATCATATCATAATAAAAGAACGACATACTACCAAACAAATAGTTCCATTCCTCTTCGGTTCCGCTAAAATCAACCGCAAACTCACTCTTTCTCTGCATTCCGTTGTCGCGGATCACCTGCGCCAGTTCTGTCAGTCCGGCTGCCTTTTGCTCCGCAGCCGCTGCCTGTGTTCCATTTGCCGCAACACTTCCGGCAAATACCCCTGCCGCCAGAACAGTTGCCAATATTTTCCTTTTCCATTTTTGCAGTTTCATAAAGATTCCTCCCTGTTTGGTTATTGGTTTTAAGTGTTTTCATTATAACAAACCAAATAGGCTGCGACAATAGTAAACACAGAATTGTTTGTGCCTCAACGTAAATGTTTTATTATCCTGAATAGTCACAAATCATCTTTTAATTATAGTGGTAGAATAATCGCATGCGTAGGTGTCTATGCGCAATTTTTGACTATTTTTATAACAAAAAGGAGGAATTAGATGATGGACAGACTCAGAAAATCATCGAAGACAATGAGACGCGCTCTTGCTGCATTGCTTGCATTTGCCATGTCATTGTCACCAGTAGCTGTTCCAGCCACATCGGACGCTGCTGCAAAAAAACCAGCACTGAATGCAAAGAAAAAAACTCTCTTCTTTAATCAGGCTGGCAAAAAGTCTTTCACATTGAAAATTAAGAAAAACAAAAATATCAAAGTGAAAAAGACAACATGGAAAACTACCAATAAAAAAGTAGCTTCGATTAGCAGCAAAAAGAAAACTGCTGTTAAAGTTACTGCAAAGAAAGCAGGAAAGGCTACAATCAAGGCAACTGTAAACTATACACTGAAGGGTAGTAAGAAAGTTAAGAAAACTACTTTGAAATGCAAAGTAACTTCCAAAAACTATTCTGCTCCAGTTCAAACCGTAGTTCCTAGCGCTGCTCCTTCCGCATCCGCTTCTGCGCCTGCTGCTACTGCAACCGCTACTACAGTTCCTACGAATGCGCCAAGCACAGAGCCAACGACAGTTCCTACAACTGCTCCTACGGCAGAGCCTACAAGCGAACCTACGACAGAGCCGACTGCAGAACCTACAGCCGCTCCTACAGCAGAACCTACGACGGAACCAACGGCAGAGCCTACAACCGAGCCTACAGCTGTTCCAACCGCAGCTCCTACAGAAGCTCCTGTTGCTGAAACGATTTCTGTAGAGACAGCAGATGTAACAATCGGTGTCGCTAAAGATATCAATACCGTAACCCTTTCTGCTACTGTAAAAGATCAGAATGGTGCAGCGATGCACGACGCTGTTATCACATGGTCTTCCGATAAAGCAGATATCGCTTCCGTTGACAAAAACGGTGTTGTAACTGGTTTGAAAGAGGGACAGGCAGTTATCACAGCTACATGCGGTAAATTGAAAGCAGTTTGCAATGTTACTGTGGATGCAACTGCACCAGAGGTTAAAAACATCACGGTTTCTTCTTCCAATACAATCAGCGTAGAATTGAGTGAAGCAGTTTCGGCCGATAAGGCAATTGTAAACGTTTACAAAGATGCATCCAAAGATGCTCTTACCACTACAGGTGCTACGCTTTCCGAGGACGGAAAAACCTTGATCATCACAAATACTTCTTCTTTAGCAGCCGGCACTTATAAAATCGTGCTGAAAGGTCTTGCAGACATTGCAGGAAACGTCATCAAAGAAGATACTACTGTTTCCGTAGAAAAAGTAAAAAGCTACGTTGCTAAATTTGTTCAGGAAACAATGGAAGCACCGGCTGACGTTAACGTTTTGAAAGTATACTACACGGTAGTAGACCAGTATGGCGAAGAAATGACTTATGCTGCTGTCGGAGATAACAATGAAATCAAAGCAGCTGCAACAATCAGCGGAACCGAGTATCCATTGACTGCAAATGTCACAAACGACGGAACAAAAAAAGCATATGTTTCTTTTGGAGCAGATGATGCAATTAAAGAAGGAAAATCCATCGACATTACATTGACAAATGTGAACACAAAAGACGAGAAGACAACCGTTGTTGCCGGGCCGGATAAGTTCACAGTAAAAGTTGTTAAAAATGAGGGCGTAAATAAAGCAATTAAATTTGGAAGCACAGATGATATTGTAACTGCTGAGGATGCAAACATGACAAATGTAAAAAATACATTCGTACTTGATCCGGATGGCGATAACGAAATCACAGTTGCACCAAAATATCTTGATAAATTCGGATACGATGTCACAACAGATGTTGAAGCTAAATACGTTGTCAGCGACGAAAACGTATTGAAATCAACCGATCTTACAGACGGTAAAAAAGCAGGTGCGGCTACATTTAAATTAATGAAAGCCGGCACAGCAAACATTACTATTTACATGACATCAGATGAAACACAGAGTGTGACAATTCCGATCACTGTAAAACCTGCTAAATTGCAAACAATCACAGCTGCTACTATGGCAGAAGCTGTAAATGGAGAATCTGCAAAAGCAGAAATCACATTGAATCCTGCAACAACAGGACTTACAGCAAGTGATCTGAAATATGTTGTAACAGAAGGTGCTGATGCGGTAGATTCCATCAAAATCGCATACGGTACAGAAAAAGCAGACAAGGATAAAATCTTTGTAACTGCCAGCGCAAAGAAAAACGCAAAAGACAATACGATCAAATTCGTTGTATACTACGGCGAATGGGATGCTGCTAAGAAAGCAGTAAAAGATGGTGGTGTTGCATCTGATGCGATCACATTTACTTCCAAGCCATCCACAGAAGTTAAATCGATCGATATCAAAGAATACGCAGAGAACAAATTGACTGCTGGTGGAAGTGCTCAGAAAACAACATACACGGTAACAAATAAATATGATGAAGACATCACAGCTTCTACAACCGTCAAAGCATCTTCTTCTAACGAAAAGGTAGCAACCGTTGAAGGAACTCCTGCTAAAAACGGTGAATTAAATGTAACCGGTGTCGGCGAAGGAAAAGCTACGATCACAGTATCCGTAGCCGGACAGGAAACAAAAGCCGGTACACTTAACGTATCTGTCGCAGCCAAAGCATGCCTGAACACATTGACATTGGCTGAAACAGAGAAAACAATCATCAATAAAGATGATGTAAATGCAGTAACTTATATCGCTGTCAGCGCAAAAGATCAGTATACAAATGACTTTGCACTTACAAAAGACGCATTTGATGCAAGTGTAAAAGTAACTGCACCAGAAGGTTTGACCGTAAGTTATTATAACTACGATGCAAAAACAAAGAAATACACAGAAGCAGCTGATTCTACCGTTGTTACACACATTGGTTTCGCAGCTTCTTATGACGCAGACAAACTTCCTGCAAAAGCAGTTGAAGTGAAGTTTGAAAAACAGAACGATGCAAAATTCGCTGATGTAAAAGCAGCTATCACAGTAAATGCTGATCGTAAAGTAAGCAGCATTACGGTAGGAACAGATGCTCAGACTGCTTTGGTAGGTGTTGCTACTGCAGCAAACAAGATTACCGTAAAAGATCAGTATGACACTGTAAAAAAAGATGCTAAGCTTGAATATGTTGTACTTGGAAGCGACGGAAAAACAACAAAAGATGCCACCGCAGCCATCGGAACTTACGATGAAGATTCCAAGGCATATTCCGTAAAAGTAACTGCTGCAAAAGCAGGAACCTATTCTGTTATCGTATACGTAAACGACAACACAGGAAGCGATGCTACAAATGGTTATGACGCAAAAGATACACAGGCAAAAGCATTTACTGTAACTGCCGGTGAACCTTCCGACATGATCGCATCCATTAAACTTGAAAAAGCAGTAAAAGGCGATTACCTTAAACTGGACGCAAAAGATACTGCTACCACAATTAACGTGGATTACAAAGCTTTTGACAAAGCCGGCAACGAAATCAAATTAGGCGATACTTTAGCCGGTATGGTACTTACTGCTTCTACAAGCAGCAAAGATCTTAAGCTTGAAGTTGTAAATGCAAAACAGCTCAAAGTTACTGCTACTGCTGATAACGTAACTTCTAAGATTGATCTGACACTTGACTATACTGCAAATGACAGTGTAGAAGATGCCACTCTTTCTCTTCCGGTAAGCAACACTGCTTCCGCAGCAAAAGAAGATACTTATAAGATCTACAAAAAAGCAGAATACGACGCAGCTGTAGGAAATGCAGACAAACTCGCAAAACTTGTTGAAGTAAAAGATGCTTCTTTGAGCATTGCAGTCGGCGCCAATGAATTTGTAGCAGTTGCAAAAGACCAGTATGGTGAAGACGCAGATGTAGATACATCCAAATTCTATAGTGTAGTATCTACAAACGAAAGCTTCGCAACGGTTGCATGTGAAGATGAAGTAATCACTGTAACACGTAAAGAAGGAACAGCTGGTTCTGCAAAAGCTACGATCAAAGTTGAATATTCCAAAGGAAATGCTGTTAACTTTGAGGTAAAAGGTATTGCGGATAAGAAGATTGAGTTGACATCAGCTAACTGCTCATATCAAGGATATGGCGGAACTGTTGGTGCTGTAACCGTTGCCGACGGCAAAGCCACGGTAACTCTTGCAGACTGGTGTCAAGGCATTAAAGTATCTGTTAAATTGGACGAAAACACTTCTATTACAGATTACTCTGCCATTAAATTTGACATTCAGGCAATTAATGAAAAAATCGGAATGGACAGCGGTACAAACAACCAATTTGTATTTGAAATGCAAAACAAAACTCAGCAATGGTTACAGGGACCTGGTGCAAGTGCAGATGGCAATCTTGTAAATGTAAGACTTGGATCATATGCTTTCGGTGGTGAAGGCGGTGAAGTTCCTGTATCTTCTGCCAAAACAATCACGATTCCAATCGATGGCAAAACCAAGGACAGCATCAAAGCAACAACTGGTGACGTATCATTCGTTCTTGGAATTACCGGTAAAAAGGAAGGTACCTATAGCATTTCTAATATCTCCCTTGTTGGATGATATAAATTACTTTAGTCGGCTAGTTTATTTTAACATACCTAAACTATTACCTACATCACAAAAGCACTCCATGGGTGGAACACACTCATGGGGTGTTTTTCCTTTGACATCTTCCAAAAAATGACATAGCATAGTTACTATTACTACATAAAGGAGATGATTGCTATGCCAGCTTATAAAGACAAAAACAATGGCAAATGGTTCTGTAAATTCTATTACAAGGATTGGCAGGGAAAAACAAAACAAAAATGGAAACGCGGTTTTCGGACAAAAAAGGACGCTTTGCAATTCGAGCGCGAATTTCTTTGCAGCAGGGATACCGGACCGGATATGACCTTTGCCCATTTGTACAATCTGTATATGCAGGATATGTCCGCACGATTAAAAGAATCCACAATACTTATTAAAAAGCAGATTATTGAGACGAAAATTCTGCCATACTTTAACTGTATGAAATTAAATGAAATTGAGGCCTGCACGATACGCCGCTGGCAAAATGAACTTTTGTCCAGCAAAAAACACTATTCCGCAACGTATATTAAAAGTATTCAAAACCAGCTTTCTGCATTATTTAATTACGCAGAAAAATATTATGGTTTAACGGCGAATCCATGTCATAAAGCAGGAAGCATCGGAAAGAGCAAAGCGGATCATATTAACTTTTGGACATTGGAAGAATACCTTCAATTTCGCGAAGGATTCTCCAAAGAATCCGATGCTTATTATTGTTTTGAAACGCTCTATTGGACCGGTATGCGGGAAGGCGAACTACTTGCACTTACCTGCGGAGATATCTCATGGAACAGTTCGCAAATACACATTTCTAAAACGTATCAAAGGCTTCGCGGAAAAGATTATATTACTACACCAAAAACGCAAAAAAGTATCCGCGACGTGCCAATTCCGCAATTTTTATGCGACGAATTGCGTCAATATACGACGTCCAAAAACTTGTCAGAAAACGATCGCATATTTCCGTTTTCAAAATACTATTTGCTACGTGAGCTGTCAAAATCATGCGAAAAAACACAGGTTAAGCGAATCCGCATTCACGACATCCGCCACAGCCATGTTTCGCTGCTTATCAATGAAGGATTTGATGCCATGATCATCGCAGAACGGGTGGGACACGAAAAAGTATCTACTACTTTAAATACGTACTCTCATTTATTTCCAAGCAGACAAGCTTCCCTTGTCTCTTCCTTAGAAAATCTCGAAGAAAAACTTAAAAAATAACACCCACAAAATACACTCGATAAAGAATTCTAATGCGAGTGTATTTTTTAGTAGCAGGAAAGTAGCAGGCAATACTGCTTTGTAACGCAAAAACGAGCATTTTACAAAATCAGGTTATCCTACCACTATAAGGAAAAAATTGCAAGACTTTTTTTCAAATTTCTTTATTTTCTTTTTACCATCACAATTAATCCCCAAATAAAACAAACTCTCCTTCGTACCAAATTTAATACAAAAGGAGAGATTTTATAATTTGTGTAAACTTCTTATTTATTGGATTGCTGATTTTTTTGCAGTTCTTCAATCAAGGCATAAGCTTTTTCAAGCTCATCACTTTGGCTTTGAATGGTGTCTTCCTTAAGTTTCAGTTCGTCATCCTTTTCCCGGATGATGCTCCTTGCTTCATCCAAATCTTTCTGCATTTCATCAACCATATATTCAGCGGTATTGTGGTCCAACTGGGCTAATTCTTTGGAATACATGTTCATCACCCTTTCCGTGTTTTGGCAGAGCTGGAAGATGTCTTCATACATTTCCTTAAACATTGGAAATTTCCGGATGAGATTATAAATCTGTTCCGGGTCATCTGTGCTTAAAAAAGTAAGCCAGGCCTCCAACTCTGTGTTGATATCTTTATTTTCCATGGTTTTATGGAAAATGTCAAGGGGTACGAACAATTTTTTCCACCTTGAAACTCCCCTCTAATAATGATACTATATCATTATCAGAACAAATGAGAGGACGCTGTTATGAAATTAATTATTACCCTTATTTTAATCCTTGTTATCATTGGCATTATTTTGATCGCCTTTTTCTGCATCCGCAAAAAAGTCCGCGATACGTCGCAGGCATTGTTTGGCACTCCCGATATCACGCAGGCGGCGGTACAGATGAAACAGGAATATGCAACGACGCCAAAATCGGTCTCTTCCATGACCTCGCTTCTGCTGCCAAAGATCAGCGCGGATTTTCCGGATTTTGAATACAATGAAATGAAAGACCGCGCAAACAATGTGCTGGTTTCCTTTCTCCGTGCCATCACCACAAAAGATGAGAACGCATTGAGTGAGGGAAGCCGTGAACTAAAACAGCAATTGGAAAACCATATCGAGATGCTGCGGGCCGAGGGACGCTCTGAACATTTTGATCAGGTCAAACTTCACCGCACCGAGATTTACCAATACCGTAAAACGGACGGAAAATGCATCATTACATTTCAGACTTCATTGGAATGTTTTCATTATACCACGGATGAAAATAACCAGATTTTGGAAGGTGACAGACAGTATAAATATCAGACCAAATTTAACACCGATCTCATCTATGTGCAGGATGTGGACAAAATGAAAAACGACTACGACGATGCTCTCGCGGTAACCTGTCCAAATTGCGGTGCCCCGATCCCGATGCTCGGAGCCAAGCATTGTGAATACTGCGGCTGTGCGATCATTGAATTAAATATTCATGCATGGGCATTTCACCACGTAGAAGAAATTACCGCCAAATCGAATGCCCTCAAATAAGAAGGGATATCGTCACGTGCATTTTCCCCTCTTCATAATGCCAAGTGATCTCGCCCCCATTTTGTTTTACAATATCACGCATATTGGCAGTTCCGATTCCATGCTGTGAACGGTCTGCCTTTTTTGTTTTCAAAATATTTCCCTCTTTTATTTCACAGGAATTTATCATCTCCACAAACACAGCACGCCCGCCATGAGAAATATGAATTTCAAAAAACGGTTTTTCTGCTTTTTCCAATGCCTCTTTGACATTGTCCATCGCATTCCCCCACAAAATGCAGCGTTCCCGATAATTCAGGTCAACCTCTGCCGGAAATTTTCCGTCTATTTCATAGGAAAAATCAGCATGATCTTTCCACTCATTGATTACATAATCTATAAAATAATCCAGAATAAAATCGCCCGTATGATTGACTGCATTTTGGTTATATTCAATTCCGATTTCTTCAATGTATTTTCGAATTTCCTCGATATCCCCTCGGTCTCCCAGCGCGTGAAGTACCCGCAAATGTTTTTTAACATCATGGCGGAATGAGCGCATAGATTGATATCTTTTCCATTCACGTTCGTATACTTTTTCCTCTATTTCTTTTTCATGCTGCACCTTTTTCCGGCTGAAAACAAGATAAAAAAGCACTACACAGATAACAAGAGCGACAGCGATACAAAGCATATTGAAAAAATACGTCTGCCGCATCACCTGCTGTGTAATCTCGCCATTTAGCACAAGATAAGAGGTACCAGCCACAACACTAACACAAAGTAAGAACACCAGCACAAGCAGGATATACCCATACGATATCGTTTGTATAAATTCATAAACCTTCTTCCGCTTCCGATACACCAGCGCCGTTAAGATAATCCAAAAAACCACGCCAAGTGTATTATCTATTAGATCTTGTGCAAAATCATGTGCATACCATGTAACAAGCATATTAACACTCATTGCCATCATATCAACAATACCAATCGCAATATACTCAATCAAAAAAACCACTAATTTTCTGCCAAACTTCCCATAAAACACCGCAAAGATAATAACTGCTCCCCGAAGTGTCTGCCATAAAAGCAGATCCGCTCCTTGTTCGCATAGGCAAGCCCCTCCCACGATATAAGCAGCTACAACAATCCACCATCTCCATTTTTTGAATTCAAAGCCAAATATCCCATATGTGATCAACAAAGTTTTTATCATCTCCGGCACAAGCCAGATCAGCCACTGTACTGCATTCACCTTCTTACGCCTCCTTATAATAAGCCAGGTAGGCATGTGTTACTTGAGACTGTTTTCGCTTCGAAATTTGCAGTTGTTCGCCCCCTATGCTTATAATTCCATCTTTAATCTTGTCAATTTTTGCAACATTAACAAGACATCCTCTTTTTATCTCCACAAAAGGACATCCTTCTAATTCTTTCTTTAATTGTTTCATGGGTTCCCGAATCAACGGCTGCTCTCCCGCTTCCGTCACCATCCGGATATAATTTCCGTCAGAATATATATATAGAATCTTTTGACTATCCGTGCCATGCACAATACAATTGCTACGTTTCATGCGAATCGCCTGTGCTAACGCTTCCGGGAGTTTATCCTCAAGATTTTCCTTTTGCACAAATCGCAGCACATGTACGCCAAACGCTTCTGTCATCATCTCTTCGTGATCCGTAACAAAAATAATGTACGTCGCGCCTTCTTCACTCTGCAACACTTCTTTTAACTCTATGCCTGTCATCCCCGGCATCTCGATATCCAAAATCAGGATGTCCGGTTTCTTACTTGTTTGCAGCACAAATGATGCACCTTCAAACAACGCAATTTCTGCCGGACATCCCATCTGTTTTAAAACCACTTCACAAACTTGTCTGATTTGTTCTCGACCTTCCGCTTCATCATCGCAAATTCCAATAATCATAACACTTACCTCCACAAGCCCAGTTTTCTTCCGTAACGACTCAAAACCGTTTTGTTATAGTAGTAAGTTTATCATAATTTGCAGATATTGGCAAGAGGAGATTACTTTTTGTCGTATGATGTCATACGATATTCTCTTGAATTGTCGCCTTCTATCACATAGGAAACATAAAACTTATCTCCCTGTACAAACAAACTATTCAGCCATGCTTCACTGCTTAGCGCACTTGTAGACATCACTTTTTCCGGAACAACTTCTGTCATCTTTCCATTCTCCAGCAAGTATATTCCCTTTTCCGTTGCTGCATAAATCTCGTCATCCTGATTTACCGCAAAACAGATTCCCTGCTGTGTGATCTGAGTTTCATATTCATCTTCTTTCTCGCCAGTTGAAAGATCATAAACCGTAATCTTACTTCCTGTAGTGTCTACTGTAAATACCATATCATTTACCACATCAGCAAACGCATTGCTCTCACCAAATTGACGAATACTTTTTCCCTTAAAATCATTCAACGAGACATTTCCATCTCCATCCATCACAAGAACTCTTCTTGCATCCACCACCTGAAAGTTCTTTATTTCTTTCTTGCCAAGAGCGTCCGAATATGCTTTAAATTTATCTGTTAATGCATACAGATAAATGCCGGTATCTTTATTGGCGATTCCGAAAATTTTTCCGTCTGCTGTCTCATTCAAAGAATACAACATATTAATCTTGTTCTTCTTCAACAACTCATTTGTCTTTGACAGGTCAGACTCTTCCCATTTGTCATTTTCAAGTACATACTTCTTATAAGCTGCGTTATCCTGCGTAGTATGTTTTTCATCAAACAGAAATGCAACCGGTTTTCCAGAGGTCTCTTTTCCCATACAAAATACTTGACCTTCCGGATAAGAAACTTCACTTTCTTTATATCCGGTTTCCTCTTTGATGTCGTTTGTGGTCTGGGTTTGTATCGATTGTTCCTGTTTGGTCTCCTGGCTCCCACATCCCGCGCAAAGCATCATTGCCGTTAAAAATGTCATGGTTATTGCTAAAAATTTACGTTTCATAGTGTTAATCCTCCTTAAAATTTTCAGAAATTTTTTTCCAAATTTCCTTTTCTATTTTTAAATAATCCAACAGATATTTTCTATATCTATCTATTGATTCATTTAATTTACCACTCTTTGCATCAGTCATCAATTGTGCTTTTAAAGAGTAATATCTATCACTCAATTCTGTAAACTCACATGCTGCTCTATAACAAAGCTGATTCTTATTTTGTTCAAACAACGACTTCATAAGCAGTGAATTTGCTTTTTGTCTATTTTCGATAGCATACAAATGCGTTTGGACAAACTCCATAAAATAAAGCATATCCTTGAATGAATAATCCGTTACAGTCCAAATCGAATCAAATTCACCAATCACGCAATCAATTGACTGGATAATCATATCAATATTATTACCAAAAATTGTCTTGTTGTCAAGCAAATTTATTGATCCTTCAATTGTTTGATACACAATCGAGTTCACATCTGCCATTTTTGCAGCTTTTAGAAATTTCTTTTCACTAATTCTATACTCTTTATATCCCCTAGCTCCAGTTTCCAAAACCACATATTCATTTTTGTCAGCATCATATTCTTTCACCAACGAAAAATGTTGAATATGATTTCTCTTCCAATGTATTCCATCATCAATCCAATAATATAAATCGACTCCTAGAAGTAATATTAAATTGTTTTTTTCTAATATTTCATTTACATGTTTTAAATTCCTTTTGCTTTTCAGAGAAAATTCATCGTATTTTTTCAAAAAAGAATTTTGAAAAGAATTCATTGAAATTTCCAAACAAATTGTCTTAAATTTATGTACACAACTTCTTCCCGCTGTTACTATACTATATGAATAGTTGTTATTGTATATCCTTGTCCTATCTTTATACAATGCACAATATATTGTAAACAAAATAGTTGAATAGCAATCGAGCCAAAACTCTCTAAATGGATGTATATTTTTTATCACGGCAACCTCCTTCCATATAAACCGCAATTGAATTTCCTTTATTTTACAGTTGTATTCTTTTGTTAAAAAAACTGTATTCTTTATGATAATGCGATATCATAAAAATAGTTTTATCAGAAAATTCATTATAAATATTTTCTATTATTTGCGAAGAATCTTCTTCACTTATTGCACTAAAAGCTTCATCTAAAACTATAATGTCAGCATTTTTTAAAATGGTTCTTACATACATTCTGGCAAGAAATAATTTTTGCTCTTCTCCACCAGATAACACCTCCCCATCTTCATTAAATTCTTTAGATAACACTGTATAAATGCCAAATTTCATATCATTCACTCTATCTAACAATTTACATTCTCTCAAAGCCTGAATCGCAATCTTTTCCTCAGACTCACTTATATTGCTTTTCATCAATATATTTTCAAGAACAGTCGCATTATATACATTTTCTTTTTGAAAACATACACTAAATTTACTCCAAAAATTTTTATAATCAAAATTCGAATAATCCTCATCATTGTATAAAATTAAACCTTTATCAGGTTCATAAAATTTTAAAATTAAATTTATTAATGTCGATTTTCCGCTTCCATTATCACCTGTAATTAAAATTTTATCTCCTCTATCAACATTTACGGAAAAATCCTTTAATATATTTTTCATTCCGTTATCATAACTAAAGAAAATATTTTTCATCTGTAAATTTTCAAATTTTTTTACATCCACAAGTTTATTGCTATTTTTCTTATAATCACTTATCGAAAAATATTTAAGCACTTTATCTAAATGTAAATTACACTCACGTGCCCTTGGCAAAAACACTAGTATTCCCATTAACATAGACTGATATTGTTGCGACGCTGTGAGTGCAGCGACAAATGAACCTGTATCTAACTTTCCAATAATTATTAAATTTAAAAAATATAAAATTAAAATAGGCTCAACCAAACTGCTTATATTAATATTTAAATTTGATAAAACAACCAACTTTTTCCCATAATCTTCAATTACTTCACAATTTTTCTCAGTTGCAGCTTCATGTTTTTTTGACATATAACCGACCAAATCAAACAACCTTATCTCTTTTGAGTAGTTATTTAAATAGAATATTCGATTAATATATTCTTTTTTTCTCTGACCTTTTATAAGCTGTTGTTCTCTCTCAAATTTAGGTTTAGACATGAGCATAGAAAAGATCAAACTAACTATAGTTATTGCTGATATTATAAAAATAGCCATAACATCAGTTGAAACAATCAAATAAATAATACCTATTAGCCCAAAAACATTTTGAATAAGATCTATATATATCTGAAGCATTTCCATACATCGGTTATCAACTTCTTTAATTGCCTTGGTGAAGCTGTTGTAAAATTCAGGATCATCATATTCCGATATTTTAACACTTCCTGCAGTAACATATAATTTTTCAGAGAGATTTTCATTTAAACATTCTCGAAATATCAAACTATATTTATGTTGATACCAGGACATATAACAGTTTGCCGCCATCACATAAATCATCAATAGCAACAAATAAACCATTACTTTTTCTATATTGACTTTATTTAATGCAGCATTAACAATTCCTTTAATCACATAAACATTTATAACCGGATCTAAAGCATTAATTAAAATAGTTATTAATGTAAGTATGTAATAATTTTTTTTCGTTTTATAAACCATCTTGCAAATAAATGCAAGATTACTAAAAACTGTACTAATTTTCTTCATATTTTTATTCCTATACCAGTTTATCACGCGTCGAAACAAAATGATACACTTTTTTAAATTCATTTTCCATTTGACCCAATTCATAGAAAACTACCAATGCAAATTCTATTAATTGTTTTTGTATCACACAAAAAGAGGATTGATTTATTCGTATATTTCTTTCCCCAATCCATGAATTATGTAAACAATCTCCACCACATATATCTATTGCCCAACATTTATTACATGGCACTCTTTTTTCTTTAGATAGTGTATAAAACTCAGAATCAAACACTGTACACTCTTCATCATATACATTTCCTAATATAAATTCTTTATATCCCACAAAAGGGTCACAAGGATAAATATTTCCTGCCGCATCGATTGAAAACTTACTTCTCCCAGCACTGCATCTACGCACCACTCTTTGATTTAGAATTAATCTTTTAATAATTTTTCCAAAATAATCATTATCATTAATTATCATCTTCAAGTACGTTACATCTTCATTTTTAATATCATTAACCAAATCCTTAGCAAATTGATTATACAAACTTATTATTTTAGCAACTTCATCTTTGCCATATTCTTTTTTTCTGACTAACTTCATTTGCACAGATGCAAATCCTACAGTCTTATGATGCTCTAATATCTGGTGTAACGACTTTGAATCTTTTGTTACTACAACTAACCCCCACAAATTTCTTAAATTAGAATTATTTTGGGATTCTTTGCTAAAATTTCCAACATTTTTTATGACTTCTTCGTATACACTTTCATTTTCATTATTTAATCTATTAGTATCATTAACCGTTTTATTTCCATCCAAACTGATACCTACAGAAACATTTTTTTCTTGGACAATATTTTTTACTTTATCATTAAATACTGTTCCGTTTGTACAAATCCATATCTTCACATCTTTATATATTTCTTTTGCACACTTATTTATTAAACTAATTGCTTCTGGATTTAAAAAATTTTCTCCTCCGCCTACTAAATCAATACGTAACATACTATTGTGTTTCTCAATGTGTTTCTTAAAATAATTTAATGAAGCAACTATTATTTCTTTTGTTAATTTTTTTTGTTCCTGTTTATAATTTTCTCCATGGTCTGCAAAACAATATTTACATCTCAAATTGCAAGTATGTGTCGGCGTAAAGGATATAGAAAATGCATTTGCCTCTCTTATCTCTTTTTGTGGCACAATTTGAGAAAAGAACAATCCGTTTTTTATACAATATTTTAATCCCTCATCATATATTGTTGTATTGTAAAATTCATTTTCATCCATTTCAATTAACTTTTTTAATAACGTCTTCTGCGACTCAGATATTTTTATTACATAAAAGAAACAAGTATCAAACGCAAAATAATTTCCCTTACTTTCAAATACATAACAATGGTTTTTCATAATTGATTATCCTTTCCTGTACATTGACATGGTTGCCACACTCAAGTACTAGGCATGGCAACCATATTACTAATTAACAGCCTACTCCTCCTGCATAGCATACATGGCAAGAACTATAGCACCCAAAACAATCTGTTACATTACGGCATACTGTTAAGCACAAACCGCTATCCGATGATAATGTAACAATTGACATATTAATTGCTCTATTCATATTTTTCACCTCCTTTCTGCTGTTTAGATTCTATTAAATAATTAAATAAATTTAGAAAAACTTTTTCCAAGACTACTCGCCCTGAATTCAGCATATTCTTTATCATATTTTGCCAATAAATAACCTCGATTAATTTTGGATAGTGCCTCTTTTATACAATATGTAATCTGCGCTGCATCTATGTCTCTTAGATACTGACATCCCCCTCTGCAAAGACCATATTGGATACATCCTTGACAATCATCGGCAATCGGAAGTTCTAAGAATTCGCTATATTTATCATTATATCCTGTTTCTATATTTCCAATAGCATTTGCTCTATTTCCCACATAATCCGGACATTTATATAAATCCCCTCTAGGATCTATAGCCATAAACAGTTTGCTCCTAACTGAACATCCTCTATTCCAACTTACTATTTCTATTCTATTTTTTTCAGCCTTATCATAAATGTCTGCAAACTTATCTATTACCTTTTCATCATATCCTGAATTATCTGAAAAATCACTCGGATCTACTGGTGCAATTTGAAGAACGATACGGTTAGCTAATCCTATTTTTATCAATTCATCTACAAGTTCATTTATACTATTGATATTCTCATTATCAGCATTAACACGAATAGCCAAATTAATATGTTTATCTTTCAATTTCAATATGTTCGAAATAATTTGAGCATATGTTCCACCACCATTGCATAGTTTTCTTCTTGAATCATGTACTTTTTCAGGTCCATCTAATGTTATCTGAATTGTACTCAGTCCTTCTTCTATCATCTCGTTGATTTTATCAAATGGCATATACCATCCATTCGTTATCAAATCATACTGAATTCGTTTATCAGATAACTTATTTAAGTGTTTCATAAAAAGGATATGTTTCGTAATATTAATTGTAGGCTCTCCTCCAAACAAAAGAATCTTTAACTCTGTAATACCAGCTTTTTCTGCAGCATTCGCCACAAATTCTGCAGCTTTTTTCACTAAATCTTCTGGCATCGTTGCACCTTTTCCTTTGCTTACCTCCGTCCCCACAAAACAATAAGTACATCTGAAATTACAATTCATCGATGGCATAAAATAGACAGCTCCCATATCGTCACGTAAAGGCTCTGGTGTGCAATATTTTTCTTCACTTCTCTCTTCAACAAGGATCTTTTCAAGGTACAATTGTGTGATGGCAGTCTTAACTTCTTCTGTAAATACTCCTTTAAGAAGACTTTCTTGTACTTTTGCGATCATTCCCTTAGGTAATCTATAGATTTGATTATTTTTCCAATTGTATATCAAATCCGTTTTTTCTCCTTTAAGCTGCTCCGCATATTTACTCCATTTTAGTTTTATCATACATATCCTTACCTTTCAAAAATCATTTCTTTTGCCTGCTCAATTCTATTTATTTGTTCATTACTTTTTTGAATTATCTCCTTTGTCTTCTCAACAATATACATGAGATCAAACTTTTTAAATGTAGTTAAATCATATGTTATATTATATTCTTCTTCCAACATAACAAACAAATTAACAACCTCTAATGATGCCAATTCATCTTTAACTGAAATATTGTTTTCCAGATTTTCATCTTCGTTATTGACGCATTTTTTAATAAGTTCAAAAATTTCTTGTTCTTTATCCATACCGCTAACTCAGCTTCGATGTTTTACCAATGAAGTTTTTCTCCTTCCTTTTTCATTTTTTTAATGTTTATGTATTACAAAATATTATTTTTTATTTACCACTCAAAATTTTGCGTAGCCAGTCCAAAAAATCACCGTTTCCAAGAAACATATCAATCCCTCCTTTCCGCTTCATTCTACTCCCCAATTCTCTACACTTTCAACAGTTTTGTGACGAACGTTACCTTTTTGTGACGAACGACAATTATTTAGGGACAGACAACCATTTACAACGTATTTTTTTATGCTATACTTAAATAAGAATCACATTGAAAAGGAGATTTTTATGAAACGAACATTATTTTGTATACTTACTATAACCTGTTTTCTTTTATCTGCCTGTGCGGATAACACAAATACAGCGTCAAATACGTCATCCAGCGCCGCGCCGGTTCTGCATAAAACCAAGTCCGGCATTACGTATCAAGTGTTTGACAAACCGATTTCCGATAAAGTAAGCCTTGACTATACCGTTTTAGCGAAGGATCAGGATCCTTTGATCATAACGGTAACAATGATCGACGAATCGGATGAAAGTAAGGGGCTCGAATATCACGGTTATACCCTGCGTGAAAACGGCTGGGAAGATACTGCACTTCCTTGGGGAAGCGCTTTTAATAAACAATTTCCGCAAGGTCCTTCCTTTATCAGTGGAGATTCAAATGGTCTCATTTACATCAGCGTCGTGGACCCGCAGAAGGGGATCCGATTATTTCAGATGGGGAATTCCGAGGACTATAAAGAAATCGATCTTTCGGAGATAAATAAGGCGTATAAAGACTATGAACTTGTCGATATCCAATTTGTCACAGACGAAGAAATTGCTGTAGTATTGCAGGAATCTGCCGATGATGCAACAGATCCCACAGTGGCTTCGGATGTTGTATTATTTGATCTTGTCCGGCAGAAAATACTCGACAAAGGGTCCGTAATCAGTAAATATGTTACGTTCGCTGAAGATGGCACGTATTATACCATTTCCACCTCCGGACAATGTATACAGCACCATACCATCCACGACAAAATGCCGGATCGTGTGATTCAGTGTATCATCGATGGCGAGGGCTTGATTTCGGAGACAACCGCCGCACTCGGTCTGCAAATTGCAGATGATATTGGCTATATCGTAACAAGCAAAGGAATCTGCAGCGGAAAATTGAGCGACAAAATATGGAACACTCTTGTCCTGCCGGCAGAGGATCTATATTACAACGAAAACGATAAACTGTTTCATGAAGCCCCATTTAATTCCATTTATGGATACGCAAAACTTCCAGGAGATAACGGGGATTTCATCGTCTCGACACTGTTAAATTCCGAAAGTGTCGACTACCAGTGGGTACGATATTCATTGTAAATAATTAAGCCTCTGCATACTCTCCTGTTCACCGGCATATACATATATCAACTTGCCTTATGCCGGTGAATGCTATGAAACGATATCTCGCTCTATTTCTTACCCTTTGTCTGATCTTGTGCAGCTGTGCTCCGGGCAGCAGCAACGGCTCGGGTTCTGACAAAAATCCCCATTCAAATACAAGTTTTCAAGAATATACGGATGCCCTGTTTCGGGAGAGCATCTCAAGCGATGCGCTGTCGCTCAATTATTCTCTCGCGCATCCGGAAAACTATGGAATTGCAAAAACCGCCGGTGGATTTCCACCTCTTTCGGTATCGGAGACGGCACAGGTTTCCTCCGAATATGAAAACGCGCTTGCGAAATTGGAAGGTTTTGACAGAGATTCTCTTTCCGAGTCGGAAAAGATCCTATATGACAATTTAAAATATACGTTGGAAATGAATCAAAAAGGAGAAGAATTCTTTCTATTTTCTCGTCCTTTCTCCCCGGTTACCGGGCTTCAGGCGCAGCTTCCCGTTCTATTAGCGGAGTATACTTTTGACTGTAGAGAGGATATTGAAAACTATTTTACATTGCTTCGCAGCATCCCTTCGTATTTTGAGTCGGTTCTCGTCTTTTACGATCATCAGGAAAAAGCCGGCCTGCTGCCCTGTCGGAGTACAATGTCACACATTTTGGAGCAGTGTCAGACCTTTTTGTCCGACAAAGGCTGGAAACTTTTGCTCACGTCATTTCGAAGCCGCATTGAAGCGTGTGATTTTATCGATCAGGAAGAAATGTTACGTTACCGCAAAGAAAATAAATCCTTGATCAAAAAAGAATTTGTGCATGCGTATGAAAATCTGGCGGCCGGTCTGAACAGCCGATTGGATGCCTGTCCGGAAAACGGAGCGCTTTGCAGTTATCAAAACGGGGAGCAGTATTACCGCTATTTATTTGCCGACGAGTCCGGATCTTCGCATGGTCCGGAAGAATATCTAAAGCTATTAAAAGCCCGGTTAAAGAAATCAAAAGAAACCCTTCTTGCGTATGCGAAAAAAGATGCCTCGCTTTTTGCCAATCTGAATTTGTCGCCCGGAAAAGGACTGACACCGGAGCAGCAGTTACAACATCTGACAACTGCGATCAAGGATGATTTCCCGGAGATCAAAGAAGTGGGTTATAAAGTCTCCTACGTGGATCCGTCATTGGAAGATTATCTGAGTCCTGCTTTTTATCTCACACCGCCGCTTGATGCCTACGACGAAAATGCGATCTACATCAACGGAAGTGACCGGTTTGCCGGCGCAGATTTGTTTACCACGCTTGCACACGAAGGCTACCCGGGACATCTGTATCAAAATGTGTACGACCGCAGTCAGAATCATCCGCTCCTTTCTTACGCCTTAAATTTCAATGGCTATACCGAAGGCTGGGCGACCTATGCGGAAATTTATTCGTACAAATATCTCGGGTATAAAAAGGAAGAAATTGGAATATTGCGAAATAATATGATTGTTTCCCTCTGCCTTTACGGGATATGTGATATCGGCATTCATCTGCTCGGATGGAGTGCGGATGACGTGTATGCCTTTCTGCAGCAGAATGGTTCTTACGACCGTGAGACATCCGATTCTCTTTATGAAAATATCATTGACGAACCGGGTTCTTACCTCAAATATACGATTGGATATATGGAATTTGCCAGATTAAAAAAGGCCGCCAAAAGCCATCAGGGAGACTCCTTTTCGGAAAAGGAGTTCCACCGATATGTGCTTTCTGCCGGTCCGAGTGCATTTTCTGTATTAGAAGATCATCTTACGGATCAATGAATGTCTAAATCCGCTACAAATACAGGGAGACGCTTCTGAAATTCTTCATATACCATCTTCGCCACTTCACGCATCTGTGGGTGGGCATGAGAATCCACACGCAGACGGAAGAAGTTTCTCCAGGAACGGAGATTCATCGTTACGACGATTTCCGTTTTCAGAGAATTTGGAAGGACAGAACGTGCTTCCTGTGGCGTAGCACCAAGTTCAAGCATACGGAAATAGGACTGCTCTGCATTTTCCATCGCTTTGGTCCATACTTCGTATTTGGCTTTGTCATTTTCTTTTGACAGATCGTATTGGAAGCCGCTTGCAAGGTCGATCACCGTGATCTGATTGTCAAATTTGTCACCACTGTAGTTGCAGTAACGTGTGCTTTCCTGGCTGTAGCTTGCGATACGATGGCGCACGATCTCATGTGTCACACCGCGGTCACACACGAAACGAACGGTCACATTTTCATGCTCGATCACCGATTCATGCTGTCTTGTCAAAAGACCTTTGATAAATTTCTCTGCCGAATCCTCCGTGATCTTTCCTTCACTTTTGTAGCAGACACGGCCGATACGTTCGATCTTTTTTACAATCTTTTCGTAATCGTCCATATCTATGATTTCTATACTCGGTTTGATTACTTGCATCTTTTATTTCCTCTCTATTTCTTATAGTCGTATTCCAGGACGACAACGGACAATGGTGGAAGATAGCAGGTAAGTTCATATGCTGTCTCTTTTTTCTTGTCTGTCGTCACCTTCTTCGCCTTGATCGGCGATTCATTGAGGCGGCCCTGGCCGCCGTACTTTGGTGCATCGGAATTGAGAATCTCGCGGAATGTACCGCCACACGGCGCTTTTACCGTATACTGCTCATGTGCTACCGGTGTGAAATTGAGAATAAACATCAACTGTTTTTTCGTCGTCTTTCCGCGGCGCACAAACGCTACCGTGCTTGTCTCCGCACGTTCGCAGTCCATCCACTCAAATCCCATCACATCGTTGTCATTGTAATACAGCGCATCATTTTCAAGATAAAGTTTGTTCATGTCTTTGATGAACGCATGGATTCCCTGATGTGGTTCCTGATCCAATAAGAACCAGTCTAAACTCCGCATCTCGCTCCATTCACGCTCCTGCGCAAATTCCTGTCCCATAAACAGAAGTTTTTTGCCCGGATGTCCGTAGAAGAAACCGAACGCCGCTTTCAGCGCTGCGTATTTATCTCCGGTCAGCCCCGGCATTTTATTGAGCAGGGAACATTTTCCATGTACTACTTCGTCGTGGGAAAGCACGAGAATATACTTTTCACTCAAATGATAGGACAGACTGAAGCAGAGCTGTTCATGATGAAACTGCTTAAAATACGGGTCCAGTTTCATATATTCCAAGAAGTCATTCATCCATCCCATATTCCATTTATAGGAAAATCCAAGGCCGTTGTCCTTAACACGTTTTGTGACACCCGGCCACGCCGTCGATTCTTCCGCAATGATGTAGGCATCCGGATGACGTTTTTCCATAATGCTGTTTAAGTGGCGCAAAAAGTCCATTGCCTCGTAGTTTTCATTGCCCCCGTCTTTGTTTGGAAGCCAGTCGCCATCCTGCTTTCCGTAATCAAGATAAAGCATCGAGGCCACCGCATCCACACGAAGTCCGTCGATGTGGAACTTTTCAATCCAGAAAAGTGCATTGGCAACAAGGAAATTCTGCACTTCTTTCTTTCCATAGTCGAAAATATACGTTCCCCAGTCCGGATGTTCGCCACGACGGCGGTCACTGTGTTCATACACTGCCTGTCCATCGAAATTTCCGAGACAATGTGCATCTTTCGGAAAATGCGCAGGAACCCAGTCAAGAATTACCTCGATGCCGCGTTTGTGCATTTCATCGACAAAATACATAAAGTCTTTCGGCGTTCCGTAACGGCTCGTCGGTGCATAATAGCAGCCTACCTGATAACCCCATGAACCATCAAACGGATATTCTGCAATTCCCATCAATTCAATGTGGGTATATCCCATCTCTACGAGATAATCGCCCATCATTTCCGCCAATTCACGGTACGAATAAAAACCATTGTCATCGTCTTCGACGCGCTTTTTCCACGAACCGAGATGTGCCTCGTAAATATTCATCGGTGCACGTTCGCGCACTTCTCTCGTCTTCGCACGATGTTTCTTTTCGTAGTCGCCGTCCTGCCACTCATACCCCGCAAGTGATGTTACAACGGACGCATTGTCCGGGCGCACCTGTGCATAATTTCCATACGGATCGGTCTTAAAAAGAAGCTCTCCGCTCCGCGTCGTAATCTGGTATTTGTACACGGCACCTTCACCGACATCCGGCACGAACAATTCATAGATACCGCTTGGGCCGATCAGACTCATCGTGTGCAGCCGTCCATCCCACATATTGAAATATCCGACGACACTCACACTTCTTGCATGCGGTGCCCATACAGCAAATCTTGTCCCCGTCACACCGTCAATCGTCTCGACATGCGCGCCTAATTTGTCAAAGATTTCATAATGATTTCCCTGCGCAAAAAGGTAAGTATCATAATCCGTTATCTCCGTTTTGTAGGCATACGGATCTGCGGTCTCAACCACATCGTCCTCGCCATACTGGATCCGGATACGGTAATCTTTCAACTGGTCTTTCTTTTTCTCAATCTCCAGTCCAAAAAGTCCGAGTTCGTCATCCAGTTCCTCTGCTTCAAACGCAGTCTCTCCGGACACATCGGTGATCCACACGCGCTGTGCTACCGGCCGACGCACGACAAACATCTGCGTTCCCTCGTAAAAATGCATTCCAAGGAGATCCTGCGGAGCATTGATCACCCCTTCTTCCATTTCTTCGATCAAATGTGGATTCATCCACTTTTTCAGTATTTCATTCACTCTTTCTTCAACCTCCTCTAAATCAAAGAAGCGTTTTCTTTACAATTTCTGCCAATTCCCTTGACTTTTTGTCTGCGTCGTCCATATCCTTGCCAACAACACCAAAATAAATTTTAATCTTTGGCTCGGTTCCCGATGGACGGATGCAAAGCCATGCATCGTCGGTCAATTCGAAATACAATACATTTGATTTTGGCAGCCCTGTCTTTCCTTCTTCACCAGTCCGGATATTTTTGATGGTGTCGCGGTCATAGTCACGAATCGCTGTCACTTTATAAGGACCAAACTCCATCGGCGGATTTTCACGAAGACCGCTCATCGTAGACTTAATCTTCTCCAGTCCTTCGATGCCTTTGTGCGTGATCGCGATAACATCGTCTTTGTAATATCCATATTTTTCATACATATTGATCATAGCATCCCACAATGTCATGCCACGTTTTTTATAATAAGCTGCTGCCTCGCAAAGTGCCATGGAAGCCACGATACCGTCTTTGTCACGGGCATGGGTTCCGATCAGACAGCCGTAACTTTCCTCAAATCCGAAGAGATACGTACCCTCTCCGCTCTGCTCACTCTTTAAGATTTCACGGCCGATCCACTTAAATCCGGTCAGACATTCTACGACTTTAATGCCATAATATTTCGCAATGGCATCGACAAGATTGGTCGTTACGATTGTTTTTACCATATAACCGTCTTCCGGCAGTTTGCCTTCCAATGCCAATTTTTGTCCGATCTCATAATCTGCCAGGAACGAACCGCTCATATTTCCGGTCAGGCAGATGTACTCGCCGGATTTACTGTCTTTTACATAAACACCGAGGCGGTCGGCATCCGGGTCGGTCGCCAAAACGAGGTCGGCATCCTTTTCTTTGGCAAGGGCAAGAGCCAGTTCAAAGGCTTCTCTCGCCTCCGGATTTGGATAGCTGACGGTCGGAAATTCGCCGTCCGGAAGTTCCTGCTCCGGCACTACAAAGACATTGGTAAATCCCAATTCTTTCAATACGCGGCGCACCGGAATATTGCCGGTTCCGTGCAATGGTGTATATACGATGCGAAGATCTTTTTCCACTTCTTTAATGCAGTTTGGATGCAGCACATTTTTCTTCAACTCTTCCATATAACGGTCATCGATCGCTGCGCCGATATTTTCATACAATCCGGCTTTGACCGCCTCTTCTTTTGGCATCGTCTTAACGGTCGCATAATCCGTCACCGCTTTTACTTCATCCATAATTCCGGCGTCATGAGGCGGTGTGATCTGTGCTCCGTCTTCCCAATATACTTTATATCCATTGTATTCCGGCGGATTGTGGCTTGCTGTCACATTGATTCCGGAAATGCAGCCAAGTTCTCTGACAGCAAACGAAAGTTCCGGTGTCGGACGAAGGCTCTCAAATACATAGGCTTTGATGCCGTTTGCAGCCAGGCAGCAGGCAGCTTCATCGGCAAATTCCGGCGACATTCTACGGCTGTCGAATGCAATTGCGACTCCTTTTTTCTCGCCCTTCTGACTCAATATGTAATTGGCAAGTCCCTGTGTTGCCTTACGTACGGTGTATACGTTCATACGGTTGGTACCGGCTCCGATAATCCCGCGAAGTCCCGCTGTACCAAATTCAAGATCCGCATAAAAACGTTCCTTAATCTCGTTTTCATCCCCTCGGATCGACTCCAGTTCCTTTTTAGTATCCTCATCAAAATAAGGATTTGCCAACCATTCTTCATAATTTTCCATGTAACCCATAATAAATATCTCCTTTCCATTAATTGGTTTCGCTTCCCTTTGCCGTCAGATCCGGAAAACTCCAGGAAACGTCTTCATCATCGTCGGTTGTCGTGACAGAATAACTCTTTGTCGTATATCCATCCTTGGCTAACGTCAATGTGATCGCTCCGATTTTTTTCGGAAAACTGCACGGCGCTACGCCCTGGTAATTGCCATCCAGATAAACGCTTGCCCCGGCGGGTGTGCTGACGGTGATCTTATGATCGTTGTCATAACTTTCCGTCACCGTGTTCTGCTGGTTTGAATCATCCTTTTCCACACTGCTCTCGTCATCGCTCGACACCTCGGCCTCCTCTTCCGCCAGACTGATTCTCACGGTCGGATTAGCAGACTGCACGTCCACGATGCCGGTGTATGTTGTATAACCATCCAGTATAACCTGTATCGAATGTTTCCCGTATTTGAGAGACACCGGTTTACTGTAATCGGTCATTGTTCCATTGACATACAGTTCCGCGCCCTGCGGATCAATGTCAAACACGACTTGTCCCTTGTCTTTGACCGTGCTCTTAAAGAGCGACATATCAAGTTCCAATGTCTTGTCGCGCTCAATCGCAACACTCCGGCTCCCCTCAAAGTCCCCATTTTTCATGGAAACCTCATACGTTCCTTCCGGAACGGGCACCAGCATGTTTTCTGTCACCGGCAGAATCCGTACCCCGGAAACGGTCATCGTTCCACCGATAAAATCTTTATATTTGGCCGGCTTGATATAGCCATGGCCTTTTGTCACCACGATCGAATAGGCCTTTCCTTTAACTCCCCGGAATGTCACTTCGTCTGTGGCAGCAATTTCCTGCAGATCAATGGGTTTTCCCTCGGAAAACGCCTGAAATCTGCTTCCGTAGCGGTAGCGCGTCCCCTGTATCTCGAGATAGGATTCGTCCGTATTAAACTGAACATCCTTTACGTCTTCCGTTTCCAATATATCCTTGGAACTCTGCACTTTCTGCAATGTCGTCTTTCCGTCATCAAGATACAGATCAAATACTTGTCCAATCTCGAGAGACTCCGACGAAATCTGTTTGTCATTTTTCGTCAAAACCTCTGTCGCCCCGTTATACGTATAGGTCGCCTCTTTTTCCAGCTCCGGCTCGTAAAATGTCATCGTGCCGGCTTCTGCTTTTGTCAAAACACCCACGAAATCGCGTCCCTTTTCATACGTAATTGCTGCATTGGGGTTCGGACTTTGCGTCGCTGCCGGTCTCGCTGTCTTTTTCCCGCATCCGGAAATGAGCAGACAGCTGAGTACCGCCAAAAGTAGCCCCATCATCCATTTGTTTCTCATCATGCACCTCATTCTCTGTCGAAGACTTCAGTTAAAGTAAGTATATCATAAATCAAAGAAAACTTCCACCGTTTTCATAGTTTTTTAAAAACTGTTCGCGGCACTGTTCCATCTCGCCCAAACTACGTAGTTTTTGGAGACTCTGCTCCGAAAACCAGCTCTTTTTATGGTTAAAATATCCATTTAACAGCTTCCAGTATTTTTCCGGAAACAAGAGCATAATGTAAATAAATTCCTGTTCGTCCTTCGCCAGATCCGCTTTTTTTGCATAACTTTCAAGAATGGTCATTCCCTTTTTTCTGTCCCATCCATTTTTTTCCAACGATTTGCGCATCAGATACGTCAGATCCAAAAGCGGAATCCCCTTTCCCGCTTTTTCAAATCCTACCGTCGCGAGGCGGTTCGATTGCCGGATCAGATTATGATAATTGTAATCACCATGACAGTATCGTCCGCCATCTTCCATTATTTTACAGTAATAATTGCAATTTTCAAGACAGGCCGAAGCCTCAACCGCTTTTTCATAAAACCGCTCAAAACAGCCAATTGCCTGAATTTCAAATTCGGTCCGCTGTTTTTTCTTTTTCATATATGTATGGATCCGTTTCAATTCCCGCGTGTGCTTCTGCACCCGTTCCAAAAGGGGCACAGCGGCAGGCAGTGATTCTCCTTCTTCCTCCAGCACGCACACGCCCTCCAGCGTTTGATGCAGTCTCGCAAGATTCTCTCCCGCAAGAGCCAGATCCGGCTTTGCCCGCAAGTCACATTCTTCCCCGGAAAACCATTGGTAAATCACATATTTCTCGCCGCTTTCAAGTTCTGTCACGTACTCATCGGCATTATTTTTCAGCGCTTTATCAACCCGCTCAAATCCCCGCAGCACTAAAATTTCTTTTATTTTATTTTCAAAGGCAAAATGTCCCCGGATCTGTTCGTATTCGCGCAGCAGTTTCGGTCCCTGCGTCGTTTCCAGCAGCCACCCGCCGCGGTGGCGGTATCGCCGTTTGACAGTCAGATCATAATTTGCCAGACTTTTCTCCACCTTATCTTCCAACTTGCACCCCTCCTTCATGTTTTAACATTGTATGAGGAAAGGTCAGGTTGTATGACTAAAAGATGTCTGTTCAAATACCGTTTTTAATATCGTAAGCCCGATCGGACCAAGCACGATTCCTCCGACGCCAAACAATTTCAGCCCCACATACACGGACAAAAGCACGTAGAGCGGTTTTAACCCCATTTCTTTTCCCATAAGTCTGGGTTCCAGCACTTCACGGACAACCATTGTGACCACATACAACGTCAAAAGCACGGCAGCTGCCACATAATCTTTCTGAATCCACGAAAAGACTGCCCATGGAATTAAAATTGTGCCGCTTCCAAGAACCGGAAATGCATCAACGATCGCGATCAGGATTCCCATCAGCACCGCATACGGATTTTTGAGCAGAAGCAATACGATCGTCGAAATGACCGCTATAAAAAATAAAAGCAGCCCCTGCGCTTTGAGATAAGCAAATCCCGCGATTTTTAGTTTCTTTACGTAAGGCACAAGTGCCGGATAGCGCACTTCGGTTCTCTCTTCCAAAGACAGCAGGAGCACTGCCATTAAAAATACAACGAACCCGGCTCCCCATTCTCCGATGCGCAGAAACATCCGTGGAATGCTCCCGGTGATCTGAGGCAGCAATACGCTCGCGATCTGTCCATCCATAGCACTCATTCTCGCCTCCAGCCACCGGTAACTGGTTCCCTTTGACAGCGCAAGCAGATTGTCGATGGAACTACAGCCGCCTTGGCAGAGATGCGACAGAGCTCCCGCCTGCCCGGGAAGATGACGGATAAATTCGACAAGCTGGCTGGTGCACAAATATCCGATATAAAATAAAAAACACCCCAGCGCACCGAGGCTTACAACTACCATAAGAACGCTGCATAGTTTCCGATTCAGATGTGTCGCCGTATGTATTTTTTTCGTCCACGGCTGCAATGCTTTGGCAAATACCAGTGCCAATACAAAAGGAACCACAAGTGGTAAAATATAGCAAAAGCTTACATAAATTACACATGCAGTTCCTAATAAGATCAATACTTTTTTGTATTTTTTTACATGGTTCATGGGTATTCTCCTTTCCGGGTTCCTCGATGTGCTTACGTATCTGTCATACCCGGTTAGTATGAACCATTTTGATAAGATTTATTCTGTCTCTTTTACAATAAATCGGTAGCCGACTGCCCAAACCGTCTCAATGTACTGCGGATTCTGGGTATCTTTTTCAATCTTTTCACGGATTTTTTTAATATGAACCGTAACGGTCGCAATGTCTGCGCCGACAGGGCTCAGCTGCCACACTTCTTCCAAAAGTTCTTCTTTTGAAAATACGCGGTTTGGATGCTGTGCGAGGAAGAACAAAAGATCAAATTCTTTCGTCGTAAGATTCTTCTCGACACCGTCCACATAGACACGGCGCGCCGTACGGTCGATCTTCAATCCGCCCGCCTCGATGACTTCATTTTCTTCTTTCACCGCATTACCGACTAATTTTTTATAGCGCTCCAAATGTGCCTTTACACGAGCCACGAGTTCGCTTGGGCTGAATGGCTTGGTCATATAGTCATTGGCTCCCAGTCCGAGTCCGCGGATCTTGTCGATGTCTTCTTTTTTTGCTGAAACCATCATAACCGGAATTTCGGATGTCTCGCGGATCTTTTTGCAGATTTCAAAACCGTCCGTTCCCGGAAGCATAAGATCCAGTATCACCATATCAAATTTTTCTGTCGTCGCCATCTCCATACCTTCGGTACCATCGCTGCAAATCACAACCTCAAAACCACTTAATTCCAAATAATCCTTTTCCAATTCTGCAATTGGCAATTCATCCTCTACAATCAAAATTCTCTTACTCATCATGTTCCTCCTTTTGTTCTGTTTCCTTTAATGTAAAGTATACTTCTGTCCCTTTTCCAAGCTCGCTTTCTGCCCAAATGCGTCCACCGTGCTCGTCCATGATCTTTTTCGCAATCGCAAGTCCTAAGCCGCTGCCGCCGGTTCGTGAATTTCGGGAACTGTCTGTCCGGTAAAACCGCTCAAAGATAAATGGCAGTTCCTCTTTACCTATCCCTTTTCCATTATCACGAATCATAACTTGGATAAAAGAACCCTGATCTTCTACATTGACAAGGATCATTCCCTGTTCCCTTTGTATATATTTTACCGCATTACCTACTATATTTGCAACAACTCTTTTTATTTTTTCTTCATCAATGACAATCTCAACGTCTTCGCCGACATCACATTGATACAAAAGCTGTATATTGCGGGTTTCCAGATCCAGGCTCATTCCGCTGATACACTCCGCAAAAAAATAACTTGCTTTTACCGGAGCAAAGCGGAAATCTTCCACTTTTTGATAAATTTTTGTGAAATACGAAAGTTCATCAACAAGACCTGCCATATCCACCGCCTTTGAATGAATCGTTTTTACATACCGTTCCATTCGTTCCGGCGTCGCCGCCACACCATCCATAATTCCCTCTGCATAGCCTTTGATCGCCGTAAGCGGCGTTTTAAGGTCATGGGAAATATTGCCAATTACTTCTTTTGTCAGTGCATCTGCCCTGTTTCTCTCCTCCGTCGTCTCCCGCAATTTAGTCTGCATCGTATCGAAATCCTTATACAGTCCATCAAATTCGCTGCCTTCAATCGACGGCAGTTCATATTCGAGATCCCCTTCACTGATATGGATCGCCGCCACCTGAAGCTGCCGTATCGGCACAAGGACATTGTAATAAGTATGCCCAATGATTCCGACAACAATCAGAACACAGACAATAATGATCATTCCCAAAAGACCGACGTAAAATACAGTAATATGTGGAAGATTTACATTGAGGTTCGTTACAATGCACACGCTTCCGGTTCGTCCATCTGGCAATATGACGCCAAGTTTTTTAAATAGAAATTTCTTATCTTCTTTTCCGCAATACTGGCCGCTTTCCTCGGAATAATTGTTATTTGCCACCAACAGATCCCGATATACATAATCATACTGGTCGAAATCTCCAAAAAATGTAAATCCGCCGTCCACGATCACTGCCAGAAAGGAGTATTTTTCTTTCAAATAATTGTTTTCTTTGTTCAGATATTCTTTGTCTAGAAATACCTTCGGATCCCTCATGGCGCGGTCCTGCAGATCCATATAATCGTATTTTGTATACGAGTTTAACAGCAGTACACGGTCAAACAAACCGTACGGCGACGGCATATCTTCCGATGAAATCTGATACGTACTGCGGATGCTTTTCATTTCCCCATAGGCAAAAAGTGCCACCATCAAAATAAGTATCATGATCGGACAGACCGCCAATATGATAAACGTATTTCTTGTCTTTTTTACGTTTTTCTTTTTTTTATTGTTTTTACTCATTTTTCCTCGATTTCACCCCGCTTTCCCTGTTTTTTCTCAAAGATAATTTTATTTTAACACATTTCTTTTCATTTTCATAATGTTTTTTTGCTTGACATCGCTCTTTTTCAATGGTATCGTGAAATACGATAAGATTGGAGGATACTGTTATGAATATTTTACGTCGCTTACCTGACCCCGACGAGGTCAAACGAGAAATTCCCGTATCGGAAAAAGTCGCAAAGATCAAAAAAAGCAGAGATGCTGTCCTGCATGATATTTTCACGGGAAAAAGCGATCTTTTTGCTTTAATCATCGGACCTTGTTCAGCAGATAACGAAGAAGCTGTTATTGACTACACCTTGCGCCTGGCAAAAATCCAGGAAAAGGTCGCAGATAAAATTTTTATCGTTCCTCGTGTTTATACCAATAAACCAAGAACGACCGGAAAAGGATATAAAGGGATGGCAAGCCAGCCTAATCCGGAAGAAAAAGAGGACATGCTCAAAGGTCTTCATTCTATCCGCGAGACGCATATCGCTGTCGTAGAGCAGACGGGTATGTCTTGTGCCGATGAAATGCTTTACCCGGAAAATTACGAATATCTTTCTGACATTCTTTCTTATATCGCTGTCGGCGCGCGTTCGGTAGAAAACCAGCAGCACCGCCTGACTGCCAGCGGAATTGAGGTTCCATGTGGTATGAAAAACCCAACCAGCGGTTACCTTTCGGTTATGCTTAATTCCATCGAAGCAGCCCAGTGCGGCCACCATTTCATCTACCGCCAGCAGGAAGTAGAGACGCAAGGAAATCCGCTTACTCATGCCATTCTTCGCGGAAGCGTAAACAAACACGGACGCAGCCTTCCAAACTACCATTACGAAGACCTGCTTCTTCTCCATGAGATTTACAGCGAGAGAAATCTTGAAAATATGGCTGTTATCGTGGATACGAACCACGCAAACTCCGGCAAACATTTTGAGCAGCAGATCCGTATTTCCAAGGAAGTGCTTGAAAACCGCCGCGTTTCCAAAGATATCCACAATATGGTGAAAGGTCTTATGATCGAAAGTTATATCGAAGACGGCAACCAGAAGATCGGTGACCACGTCTATGGAAAATCCATCACAGACCCTTGTCTCGGATGGGAAAAGACAGAGAAACTGATCTACGAATTGGCAGATCGTCTGTAATTTTGTTACATTGATAAATTCCACCAAAATATACTCGGGTAAACGTTAAGAATTTCTTGACGTTTGCCCTTTTTTGTTGTATGCTAAGGTGTGAGACATTTTATGCAACAGAAATGAGGTTTAATGATGAGTAAAATACTATTTACTTCTGAATCCGTAACAGAAGGACATCCAGATAAAATTTGTGATCAGATTTCTGACGCAATCTTGGACGCATTGCTTGCACAGGATCCTATGAGCCGTGTAGCATGTGAAACAGCAATTACTACCGGCCTTGTATTGGTCATGGGTGAAGTGACCACGACGGCTCAGGTTGACTTACAAAATATTATCCGTAATACGATTCGCGAAATCGGCTATGATGCTTCAGAAAAGGGCTTCGATGCTAACACTTGCGGTGTTATGGTTGCATTGGACAAGCAGTCTGCAGACATCGCCATGGGCGTTGACAAGGCACTGGAAGCAAAACTTACCGACAGCCAGATCGAAGCAATCGGCGCCGGCGACCAGGGTATGATGTTCGGCTATGCTACCAACGAAACCGACGAATACATGCCATATCCGATCCACCTGGCTCACCGTCTTTCCCGCCAGTTATCGAAGGTCCGCAAAGACGGAACGCTTCCTTACCTGCGTCCGGACGGAAAATCCCAGGTAACGGTAGAATACGACGAATCCGGAAACCCTTCCCGTATCGATGCCGTTGTCATCTCCAGCCAGCACAGCGAAGATGTCAGCTGGGATCAGATTAAAGAAGATATCCGTGAAAAAGTTATTGATCCAATTCTCCCTGCAGAACTTTTGGACGATGACACAAAATATTATATCAATCCAACGGGACGTTTTGTCATCGGCGGTCCAAACGGCGACAGCGGTCTGACCGGCCGCAAGATCATCGTCGATACTTACGGTGGATGGGCTCGTCACGGCGGCGGTGCTTTCTCCGGTAAGGACTGCACGAAAGTAGACCGTTCTGCTGCTTACGCAGCCCGCTACGTAGCAAAGAATCTCGTAGCTGCCGGCCTTTGTGACAAAGCTGAGATTCAGCTTTCCTATGCGATCGGCGTCGCTTCTCCGACTTCGATCCGCATCGATACTTTCGGCACCGGCAAACTTTCCGAAGACAAGTTAGTCGATATCATCCGTGAGAACTTCGACCTGCGTCCAGCCGGCATCATCCAGATGCTCGACCTGCGCCGCCCAATCTACAAGGCTACCGCTGCTTACGGGCACTTCGGCCGCAACGATCTCGACCTCCCTTGGGAGAAACTTGACAAAGTGGATTTATTGAAGAAATATCTGTAAAAGATTTACATGTTTTGATATTCCGGCTCGAAGGATTCGAGCCGGCATGCTCTCATAGTTAAATGGATATAACAGCCCCCTCCTAAGGGGCAGTTGTAGGTTCGATTCCTACTGGGAGTACTCGCGAAGATATTGAGGAGTGCAGAAAAGAGTTCACTATAGACACGCAAGTTTACTTGCATGTGGCTATAAGTGGACTCTTTTCTATAGGACGAACGT
>ERZ827181.594-NODE-594-length-47773-cov-4.870489_pt1 | contig 47773 bp, 44 predicted proteins | sample MGYA00519778_ERZ827181 | MGnify/ENA primary metagenome ERZ827181 (study PRJEB31778, sample SAMEA3449273) | human gut metagenome | biome: human gut; feature: human-associated habitat; material: faeces | place: United Kingdom | collected 2010/2012 ...
ATGAGCATTTTTAGCCTTGTCAAAGGCGGGAAAAGAACACGAAGTGTTCGAAATGCGAATGTGGGGAAGGAATGTCCTGAATAGTTACACCTCAATTATAACAGAGTCCGTTTCCAAAAGTATAGGGGATATGCAAAAGAGATGTCAGAATCGTTCGACCAATTCCGACATCTCTCCAAATCATTCTACAATTTCATTCCTGTATCGCCACTTCATCGATAATATCGACAACTTTTTTTACCGCATCATGCTGATTGCTGTCTTCCATCGCCTTAATGTAAGTGTCGCGGTTTTCAAATACATTTGCAATTGCTTCCGACAATCTTGCACTCGTCAGATCCTCTTCTTTGATCACATAACTAAAGCCCTGCTTCTCAAACGAATTGGCATTAAGAATCTGATCTCCTCGGCTTGCCTCCAGCGACAACGGGATCAATATATTCGGTTTATGCAATGCAAGAAGTTCGCAAATTGCATTTGCACCGGCTCTCGAAATTACGATATCTGCCGCATCCAAAAGGTCGCACAGTTCTTTCTGAATATATTCAAACTGTACATATCCTTCTGTTCCTTTTAAACTCTCATCCACTTTGTCCTTCCCGCAAAGATGTATGATCTGATATTTTTCCAATAATTGTGGAAGGATTTCACGCACCGCTTCATTTACACGAACCGATCCCAAACTTCCACCGATTACCAAGATAACTGGCTTCTGCGTAGAAAACCCGCAAAAATCCAATCCTTTCAAGCGATTTCCGGAAAATAACTCTTTCCGGATCGGAGAACCGGTAAGGTACGATTTCTCTTCCGGCAGATGTGACAATGTCTCTGGAAAATTCGCGCAAACTGCTGCTGCCGAAGGAATACACAGACGATTGGCAAGTCCCGGCGAAATATCCGACTCATGAAGCACACAAGGTACTTTTTTCCGTTTTGCCGCAAAAACTACCGGAACCGTTACAAAACCACCTTTTGAAAAAATAACATGCGGTTTCACTTTCTTGATAATTTTTCCCGCTTCTGCGTAACCTTTTAATATTCTCGCAGGATCCGTAAAATTCTTTACATCAAAATACCGACGCAGCTTACCGGAAGAAATTCCATAATAAGGAATGTCAAATTCTTCCATCAGTTTTTTTTCAATTCCATCTTTTGATCCGACATAATGAATCTCATATCCCCGCTTTTGTAATTCGGGAATCAACGCAATATTGGGTGTAACATGTCCTGCTGTCCCACCACCAGTCAATATGATTCGTTTCAATATCTCGCCCTCGTTTCTTTACAAATTCTTTTTGATTTCTGCTGCGACTGCTTCCAAATCCGGTGTCTCACCCTGTTTCCATTTGATATTAACGTCATCATCACAATATCTTGGAATCACATGCACATGAAGATGGAAAACCGTCTGTCCTGCTGCCTCTCCATTATTCTGCAGAATATTCACACCATCACACTGGTATGTCTTTTTCAATGCTGTTGCGATTTTCTTTGCTACCGGAAAAATTTTCTCTGCCTGTGAATCCTCCAGACTAAAAACATCATCTGCATGATGTTTTGGAAGAATGATCACATGTCCGCGTGCTGCTGGATTTACATCTAAAATTGCCTTAAAATCTTCGTCCTCATATACCGTAGTTGACGGAATTTCTCCCGCAATAATTTTACAAAAAATACAATTCTCTGCCATAATTGCCTCCATTCTTTTGCGTTATAGCGCAACTCTTTGTATTGTTATTTCCTTGCTTTTCTTTTTTATGAAAAGCGGAAAACAGCATCAAAATTACGAAGTGCCTTAAAATTTCCCTGCGCTGACAGGTCTCCGGACATAAATGCATTTTGGAATGGTTTTTCGCCATTTAAGATCTGTTCAAGCACTGACGTCGCAACTTTTGCGATCACATCCGGATTTTCCATCGTTCCATAATAGCAATCCAGTTTTGCTCCTTTGACATCAACGATCAGACTCTTTCCTGCATCCGTCAGATCCAATCGGAACGAAGCATCCATTCCTTCTTTCGGCACAAAATGTTCCTGTAACTTAGCGATGTATTTATCTGTCTCTGTTTCTTCCTCATCGCCCAGCATGTCCTTAAATAAACTTGCCAGCTCCTCGATATCTTCTTTCTGCTTTTTCACATAATTATCATCCGATACATAGGCCGACAACTGTTCACTTTCCTGCGGAGTAAGCGCCATTCTGGTACTTCTCAGAACCGTTTTCTTCACCTGCGAACTGCTATTTGGAAATGCCACCGTTCGTTTTGAAATAGCACGATAAAAGTTTTCCGCACATTTTTCAATCATCAGACCATACTCGGAATTTGTCTCAAACTCGACATGGTTATCGACATATGCACAAATCCCCTCACAAGGGAGGCCTCCCAGCATTTCCCAAGCACGAATCAAACTCGCCTGTGCTTCCCTTTCGCCATACGTCGTAGCCATGACAACCGGGAGCATATAAATATGCTGTATTTTTTCTTTATCACCATACAGCCAGCAGGCATCCAAAAACTGCTGGAGATATCCACCAATTCCATACCATTCTACAGAGGCCGCCAATATCACACCATCGGCATCCTTCAATGTTTTCGGCAAAACAGATATTCCACTTTTGTCTTCATACAAATTATATCGTTCCACCGTTACACGTAATTCATCCAAAACCTGTGCAATCTTTTCAATTGTATATAACGTAGGGTCATCGATCAGCCCTCTTCCACCGTAATAAATATTTACCTGCATCCGTAGCCTCCAATTCTAATATCTGTTTTGTTCTTTCTTCGATACAATACACTGCATAGTATAAATCCAATCACAGCTCCGCTGAGATGTGCCGTATTATCGATTCCGGTGTCCTGCATTCCGGAATACAGACTCAGCACCAAATAGATGCCAAAGCGAACGATGTCTCCTCGAACAATCTGCTTACGATTTTTCAATAACACCATAAGCAGTGCTCCCATCAAGCCATAGATTGCGCCGGATGCACCGCACGAGACAACATTTTCACCAAAACTCCAATTCACATATACGGAAACAAATCCCGAAAGGATCCCCGATAACATATACAAGATCAAATACCGTATTCTTCCTATATCCTGCTCCAATGTATATCCAAGCACCAAAAGTGCAATCATATTATTTACCAAATGTTCCAGCCCAAAATGTAGAAAAAAATGTGTAATAATACGATAATACTCATGTCCTTCCACAAAAGCCGGTTCGTACATCGCCCCCATATCAATCATAAACTCCGCATCCAGCGAAGAGCCCTTCCACTCAGTATATAAGTAAGCTCCTACGTTGATCAATACAAGTATGACCGTAATTACCGGTAATGGCTTCTGTTCTATTGTTTCGGTTTCTTCCCAGTCCATAAGGCACTCCATTCTGCATACTGTAAACTAATTTTGACCCTGCCAATATTTTATGGTACTATAATAGCATAATACATCGAGTGTGTCAAAGAGCCAATGAAAGGAATGTGTCACAATGGAAATTCATATTCAAGCCAATTCAAATAATACCTTAACTGTGCTGGATCTTTTAGAACGACAGGGCTTTTCTCTGCCATGTAATTGTCATGGAGCAAATGTCTGTGGCGGAATTCAGTATGACTTTCCTTGCGGAATGGTTCCCAAAGCCCCTCTGACAGTCCATCTTCCCGACGCCACCAGTTCGGCGCAAATAACCGGATTAAGCCTGATGCAGACACCGGCTCTGTCGATTCAGCCGGACAGCCTGCTAATCGATATCGGCACTACCACTATTGCTATGGTTTACTACCATTCTACGAAAAAAAGCACTTTTTTTTCTGAAGTTTTTGCCAATCCTCAGATTGCATATGGAGCAGACGTTATCAGCCGGATTCAATATGACGTAACTCATCCTTCGGAACACATACTTCACAAAGAACTCACCTCCTGCCTTACCGGTCATGCTGTTTCCTTTTTAAAACGGTACCCTGACATTTCTATAAAACAATGTCTGATCGGTGGAAACACAACCATGATACACTTATTGCTAAACCTTTCTTTACAAGGAATGGTAGGATATCCCTTTACTCCGGAAATTCCGGACAATTTTTCCTTTACTCACAATGGTGTTTCCGTGCATGTTCTCCCTTGGCTTTCCGCATTTATCGGAGGCGACATCACTGCCGGACTTCTTTCGTTGTCCTTTGACACCCGCAATGATACATGCATTTTAGCGGATCTTGGAACCAATGGTGAACTGGTCCTCTGTCATAAAAATCATCTGTATACCGCAAGCACCGCTGCCGGACCTGCTTTGGAAGGCGGCGGCCTCTCTCATGGCTGTCCTGCGATTCCCGGTGCGGTTTCTGAGGTTTCCCTTCGCGGTATCATACCACGCATTCAAACGATTGCAAACAAACTTCCGTGTGGTATCTGCGGAAGCGGAGCAATCAGTGTCCTTGCAGAACTTCTTTCACAGCAATACATGAATGCAGATGGAACATTAACTTCAAAATTCCCGGAAAATGGCATTCTTCTTGCAAAGGCACCTTCTTCTGACATTATCTTTACCTCAAACGATGTTCGCCAGATGCAGTTAGCAGTTGCCGCTATTGCCGCAGGAATTGATACGCTTTGCCGAGAAGCCGGAATACTTCCGGAAAACGTGGATTCCTTATATTTAGCCGGTGGACTTGGCTATCATATTCCTTTGGAAAAAGCCTCTTCTCTTGGTATGTTCTGTGATATCCTTCCGGAACGCATTCATTGTGTGGGAAACAGCTGTCTCAACGGTCTTGCTAAATTATCTTCTGCTGCGGAAGAAGATTTCATTTCACTGCAACACCGCTTAACCGCTCAGACAGAAAACATTTCGCTCGCCGATAATGCATTTTTCCAGTCTTCTTATCTTTCACATATGACATATCACCTGTCATAACCGCTTGATAACGGTGTGAAGAGATATCCACAATATCACCATCCGTCAGCCGGCGGCATTCCCATGGCACGAGCCTTTGTTCATTTACAAACGTGCCCTTTTCACTTTCCTGATCAATAAGAAAGACCGCCTTTTCTTCTATTATAATCTTTGCGTGAACCTCACTGACATCCTTTTGCAAAATAACGCCTTCCACATGCATTTCATCATTTCCGATATAATAGGGACTGTGGTCAATCTGCATAAGTTTATCGTGCTCATCAACCGGCTTCAGACAAAGTACCATTGCAGCCGTATCTTTTTCATATTGCAGCACGTGCTCTTTCTTTCCCGTTTTTTTACTAATTCCCCAGAGGGCAATAATCACACAAAAAAGCAATCCCACTTTACACCAATCCTGCCACACACGAATGGTAAAAATTTCATTTAACCAGCCCATATACCAGGCAATTCCTAAAATCACCACTCCGCCAATAAGCCCTTCCCTTTTTTTACCGGTTTCCTTTTTGGGTTTTCCCGTCCTTCTCGCCTTATCGTCTGCCGGCGGGCGAGAGACGAATTCCTGTGGTTCTTCTTCGTAATGATATTGTGCCAGATATTGTTCTAATTTATTTAATGTAAAATGCTCTTCCCGGCATATTTTATGTATTCCATAAACAAGAAATGTCAAAGAACGGCAGCCATGATCCATTACCTTCATAATTTCTTCCGTAATCTTTGCTAATTCATCTGCCACATCTGCCGCATACCCATCCATATAAGCAAGATACAATTCTCTTTCAGAGGTTAAAAAAATGGCATCTGAACATAAAATCAGATTTTCCGGAACAAGAAAATATTCCTCTGCCAACAGCATTTTCTCTAAAAACTGCCGATATAACCGCAAAAGTTTTTTTTCATCCAGCTTTTCCTTTTTTAAATACTCTGTCAACGTTTCTTTTTCTCCAAAAGAAAAAGTATAGTGCACTTCACCATCCACACTCAGTTCTGCCGGCCCGACAATCCCTTCTACCGCGGTATTATTTAAAAGTTCTGTACCATATCCTCCCTGCCGTTCTTCCGTGCGGACCTGTAATTTTCGTTCCCGCAGATCGGATATTATCTCCATTTGCATGATGCCTTCACTCCTTTTTCATCCATTCTGTGTCCCACAGCCGTTTACTGCACGTCCAGTTTTCTATCTGCATTTCATCACAGTATTCCTTTTGTGAACTTAAAAATGGCGCTGTCATAACAATTTTTGCCTTAACTTTCAATTTTCTGTATAATACATTCGTGTTACAGTCAACGTCATCAATCTTTAAAATAAATAACTGCTTTTGCATTACTTCCTTACATTTTTTCTCACTGTAGTTTTCCCGCAGACACCTCTGTCCACTCGAATATAAAACCGCCTGATCATGAGAAAATAAGGAAAGGTAGCATAACGCAAAAATGATCCAAAGTATAATCGTCATAACAAACGTCGCTTCCACTGTAAACGATCCTTCTTTTCGTCTCATAATATGCTGCATATAAAAATCACTCCATAACCGGCACATATAAATGGTGCAAATGGTATTTTTGTATGTCTGCCCGCTTTTTTACGAATCCATAATAAAATTCCAAAAGCCGACGCAAGACAAAGTGCCAGAATAATCAATATCACTACCTGATATAGCCCGAGTACCATTCCACACACCATTAAGATATAGCCATCTCCGATTCCTACCGCCCCTTTGGTAACAATACTTGCGAGTAAAAACACTGCCCCTGCAGCGCCTCCTCCCAAAAACATTTTCCATTCTTTTACGTTTAAGAAACACAACACTGCCATCGCTGTACTAAAAAGGATTACTGTTAAAACTAGATTTCTTCCCGAAAATGATCCCTTTCGAATATCCACGACCGCCAAAACTAACAGCCATATGAACAATATACTTTCTATTATTATCATTTTTCTTCTTACTCCTTTCCATTTGCACATGTTTTACATGGTGTTCTTCCTTCCACTTGGGAAATCGGAATTTCCCGTATACTCCGGCTTATTTTCTGACAACTTTTCTCCACATGATAACGGTTTCCATAATTGCAGATAACGACATTTTGCTTGGCAGAAAGATTTTTTCCCCCACAACATTTTTCACACGGATAATAAATACTTCCATCGAAACTTCGTTTCTCTTCTAATTCTTTTATAGAAACTACTCTTAAGCTAAGCTTCAGGTGATTGCACGCAATTGATCTATGGTAAACCGATCCCGTCTTCGTAACATAAACCATTTCATCCTCGCCCTGTTCACTCTGGCTCATCCGCGTCAGAACACCGGTAAATGCTTTTCCGTAATACCCTTCACTGAATAGAAAAATATTTTTTCCAAAAAGTGGAATTGGTGAAGTCACCGTATAATCCGCCTGAAAATCCATCTGATCTGTTTCGCTGTCGATCTTAGCCCGCACCACACATACGACGGACCGGTTTTCATTTTCTCTTCCCGAGATGGCTGCATTTATCTTGGCACTCATAAAAACCGGGTTAACCACCAGTTTTTTATGTACCAAAGTATACTCCAAAGAAGTCTCTTTCGCCGCCTGCTCCAGGGCACATAGCACCTGTTCTTCACAATATAACAATTGATTCAGATACAAAATACCGGTAACTATTAAAACAAATATCGGTACTACAAGCGATGCTTCCACTGTAATTGAACCGCAAAAACGTTTTTTCACTTTTTCTATTTTCATCTGCTGACTCCTTTCATTCAGGAGCTCGAGGCGAGAAAGGGTACTCTATTGTATGGTAGGCAATTTCCCTTTCGGTTAGGTATGTGTAGATATGTTATATTTTTTAATAGAATACCCTTTCTCGCCTCGATCCTTTTAATACACTGCCAATTGTTCTGCTTCTGCCTCAAATCCTGTTTCCGCTGATAAATGAAACGGAAGCTTCCATGGATAAGAAAACCTGGCCTTAACATTAAATTGACTTGTACAAAGACCCACTCGAAATTTAGGAACATATTTTTTCTGTATTTTCCATTCCATCAGGTCCAGCATCCGTAAGCATATTGTGCTTTGCTCCATCCCCAGCAGAAAAAAACACAGATACTCTTCATATCCGAAGGAAGTCTTTCCCTGTTGTTTGTACTGCGAAACCTTTTTCATAACAAGATCATGCGTAAATCCAAATAATTCCGGAAAATCCACGCAAAACTGATCTGCCGTTTTGACAAGCGGAACATGTTTTCCCTGCATGAGAGCAGCTGTATCTACGACTGCCTCTGCCATCCCCCAAAGAACCGTAAAAAGTGTCTGCATAAAACGGATTAATGGTTCTATCGCAGTAAACCCAACTACCGCAAGCGCCGCTGCATGTGCCGTTTCTCTGCTTTTGGCAGATACAAACAAAGCAGAAGTGTTGGCGGCCGTTCGCAGTAATACAATTCTTTCCACTATATCCGACAAATTTTCCTTATCACTTTTCCCACCGGTAATCAGATATTCCCATTCATACCGTAAGACATTGCCGGTTTTAAGATTCTCTAAACCGTTGGAAAAGTACTTATGTAAATAGGCAAGAAGACATGCTTCTGTCACGGCAGAATCTCCCATTTTCTGAATACTATTCTGGAAATCTACTTCCTCATCCTCCGTCAAAGTTTTCACAGGATCTTTCTTTGCCGCTTTCTCCTGTTCACGAAACAGGGACAGATAGTGATCCGGGTTTTTGACTTCTTGATCCGATACTTTATCATAATCTTTCATCACCATTTTAAGGATACCGTCAGATAATGCAGAGGAAAAAACATCCAATGGATTTTCTCCCCCGCCTTCTTCGTCAACTCCCTCATAATCAAAACACACCGATGGCATTTTGTAACTCTTCCATACTATCTGTAATTTCTGCGCCGTTTCTTCGTCCCATTTTCCAGATAAAAGTGAAATACTCTGACGAATAATGGATTGGTTCTTTCTTAACTCTGCAGCAAGCGAAGTTCCACCGGACACAGAGGCACACATAGAAGGATTTTGCTCTGCTTCTTCTGCAGTCTTCTCACAAACATCGGATAATTTCTGGAATATTTTTACATATTCTCTCCGTTTGGTCTCCTTTTCCGATATCTGTTTCAACATTTCCTCGATGGAAATTACCTGATCTTTCATTTGTTTCCAGATATTGGAATCTACAATATGGAATGTCTGTGCTTTCTTTTCTCCATGAAAAAACATCTTTGCAAACACTTTATTGGAACTTGTTTTTCCACCTTTTACACAGACTCCATCCACATTTTTCATCCATTCGATAAGATTTCGTCCATCCTCTGCTTCTTCTTTCTGTTCTGCTGCCGTCTTTTCTAATTCCTCAGATTCTTCCTGCATCGAATCCAATGCCCCTTTTTGTGCTTTCACATTTTCAAGCATTTGGGATACCCCTTCCCGTTTCATATATTCACAAATCTGATTGAGCATCGCCTGGCCACCATCCTCTGTAACATACGTCTTGTCCGTAACAGAAACTTCTTCCAAAGTTCCATCAAACATATCTGTTACAGAAACCGGGTTATTCTTTTCCAGATTTTTGTTTATATAAAATTGTATGGTATCTTCATAGGACTTCCCGGCATCTTCCAAAAAGAAGAGATGATATTCTCGATACATCGGCTCGCTGTATTCTGCCTGCAGACTTTCTGTCCCGATACGAAGCAGACGCTGTGCCTGATTTTCAGCCACGCTTCCTCGAGCAAGTTCTATCATCCCACATCCAAGCGCGATGATCACAAGGAAAATAAATGTCAGAAAAACCGTTATACTTCCTTCTTTCCGCTGTCTCATTTCAATATGTCCTTTGTATCTTTGTCAAACGATTTCCAGGCACTTTCAAGGACCCCTTCAACCTTCGTCTTAAAGATAAGAACCAGCGCGATCAAGATTACCAAAAACTTTACACGAACTCTCTTAGCTCTTATTTCAAGCGGGTTTCATCAGAATTTACACTGTATTTTCTGTGTAATAAATTCAAAAAAGCTCCCAGAGAATTTAGTTCCCTGAGAGCCAGCCTCTATCTATGCCGATGTTCTTTACTTCTTTCATTTTTAACAGATGGTTATACGCTTGCTTTATTTTTTTATTGACGTACCGCTTGTCTTTGCCAAGTATCTTAGCAACCTCTGTCTGTTTCATTCCCTCAAAATAAACCATGCGCAAAATATCTTGTTCCAGCTGAGATAGTTTCTGTATCATCTTTCTTACAGTTGCATATTCCTCTGATAATATACGACTATCTTCCTCCCCCATAAATAAGTCTTCAGGAGATTTTACTTCCATGCTGAAATCAATTCTATCAACAAGCGGTGCATCTAAACTAACAAACTCTAATGCCTCTTTTCCTGCTTTGATATCCTCAAATCTCTTTGGAGATACATTTACCTTCTTATTCATTTCAATAAGAATCATCTTATCAGTAGGCATCATTCCATCATGAGATTCTTTGTATGCTTTTACAATTTCATCATGAAGCTTTATAAGTGCCTGAAGTTTGTCAGGAATTTGAATCAGCTTATCTTTTCTAACATAATCACGTAAGGCAAAATTCATCACATTGTACTTTGCCCATGATGCGAATGTTGCATCTTTTGAAGGGTCGTATGAATATGTAGCTTCAATAAATGCTCTTTTAGCTACACTATCAAAATCTTCCCTATCAGCTTCACATTTGGCATATAAGTTTTTATATCCAAGTGAAGTTTCAAAAATAAGTCCTTGATTTTGCTCATATAATTGAGCAGTTAGTCTTTCGACCGTATCATTATCACCTGCAGCTCTTGCTTGCTGTATTTGATATACTAATGTTTCGTTTGGTGCCATAAAACATTCCTCCAATATTTCTTTAAAATCCATAAATAATTAGTAGAGTTCATTGTTTTCTCCCTTTCTCTACTCTTTAAATATTTAATTATAAAAAGAAAATTATTGATAAGAATGCCAGTTTCCTGTATAATCAAAGGTGCGAATCGATGAGTATCAGGAAACTGATTCTTATCACGGCTGTGGATTTATCTACAGCCTTTTTTCTTTTAAAACTACTTTTTTGTTCGATAATATGAACCGTCTTCAGCAAGTTCATATCCTACATTGTTCCACTCTTCCTCAGTGAAGAATGTTCCAATATCGCCAACACAATTTCTTATTATTACATCCTCATAACCTTTCTGATTCTTATAATCCACAAGAGCATCAAGAATTTTGGCTAATCGTTCTGTATCTCTTATTGAGAATTTAACCTGTGTTGAAGGTTGGATTCCAACAGACCACAGCAACTGATGCATTGTATCACTTACAACACCAATGTTTACTCCATTGGCTTTAAGATTCCATGTATTGTTTCCAACACTATCTGCTACAACAATATTAAATGCCATTTCTATACCCCCTTGTTAATATTTTTTGCAAAATCGTTGAGTAATTTGACAAGGTTCATTCTTGTCTCTGCTGAATCTTCCCACGTCTGTATGCGTGCCATTCCTGTAAGTAATCGATATGTGTAAGTCCAGTTAAATAACATATCCCAATTGTCAATAATAATCATATAAATGAAAGATAATGAATCGTCTGTAATTTCATCCTCTTCACATATTCTATTAAGTTCCCTAATATCAAAGTCAAGTTTTGCTTTTCTCTCTGCTTCTTCTGATGTTTCACCAATAATGCCTTTCTGCATCATTTCTATTCGTTCAATCACATATCCAAGCTGGTTATGATAATAAGGAAGTTCTGTTTTGTCATAGTCTTTTGACTGATTCTGATATAAATACTTATTCTTATAAGCATATTCCACTAAAATCTTACCTGTATCATCTTTGGCTTTCGAATCAACCCCAGCCGCCATATAAGAGAAAACCGATACCATTGTGTCCTGAAGACTTCCTATTGGTTTATCTTTCTCATCTTTTGCATACAATCTTTGTATCCAAACAGACACCGTTTCGTTCTCTGGTAGAAAATCTCTAAGAATGTGTTGTTCTATCAGATATGATGATGACCTATTGGTAACCTCAGCTTCGTCTTCCAACAATCCTTCGATTATTGATTTTGCAACCTTGCTGCTAAAATAAAAAACCTTTTGTATTCGTTTCTCTGCCATATAATCACACTCCTTTAATAGTATTACACTCAGTTTACTAATCTTTTTCAATCATTTTACTAACTTGTTACTAGAATTGAAATTTGTGAAAATATAGAGCCTGTGTTGGAACACCTACAGGCTCTCCATAAAACTAAGTGCTTTTTCCATAATCTCAGTATTTCTTATTTCATTTATTGGCTTTTTTTCTTCAATATTTAATACCTGATTCGTAGTCTTGCTTATTTTTTGAGAAATAAGTTCTGCAAGTCTTTCAATGTCTATATTCATCCCAGAGGAAGTATTCTCCCTCTGGGAATATGCATTAACAGCTGCTATTATTAACTCTCTTGCATTGCTGAAGCCATATTCTCTAAAACATTCCAGCTTTTCATATGCTTCCATATCTACTTTTGATTCTTCATAAAATCGGACTGTCTTCTGCTTCATAAGCATCACCCAACCTTATATTTATGTCTCAGAATCTCCTCGTAGCCTTTTGCATTGATAAAAACATCATCCACAACAGTTATGTTTGCTTCCTGCTCCTTTAGAAAGTTCTTAATTATAGAAGCTCCACCACCAATGAAAACAAACTGTGTCAATGTAGAGTTGAATTTAAGACTTCTAAGATTATTCATTATATCTTCGACATAATTATACAGACCATCCTGAATCACCCTAAGATAATCTTTGTTAATATTGCTCTCGCCATTTATCATTACTTCCTTTATAAATGCTTCATCTGCCTCTTCTCCAAATTTCTGACGAAGAGCCTCATTTATGTCATTCATTGCAGTGATAGTTCCCATCGGAAGGGATTTACATCTTGCTAAATCAGGTTGTCCTTCTGTTAATGGAAGAATATCAATAGTCCAACTTCCGATATCGACCACGACAGCAGAGGTACCAAATGTATTCAACTTACTTACTACACCAGCATAACCTTGAGGGAACACATCAACACTTGATAAATATACGCTGTAGCCCTTACCCTCATATTTGAAATTTAGTCTTCTACTTCTCAGCATATAATCAAGATAATCCTGCTTCTCAGCTCCCATCCTTGTAAGTGGAAGCCCTACTCCTAATCTGATATCTGCTGAGGTTTTACCTATCCTCTTAAGTTCTTCTGCAATGGTTGCCATTGTAAGAATCAATGTGTTTTCATTTTCAGTTTTAGATTTCTGTATATCAAGCTTTGAGCCACCTACTGCATAATACTCACCATTGTACTCTACAGTCTTTGTATCGATTGGCGGTTTACTCGCTAACTTTTTTACGCCTGATTGAATCAATATCTGTCTTCCTTTGGTATTGCCATATCCAATATCAACACCCATGATAATCTCACTCATAATAACAATGCCTCCTATAATCCTTTAATAATTGAGACTGCCTTTGCATCCGCAGCTTTTTTTAATTTTGCAATTTCCTTCTGGAGTTCAACAATCATCTTGTCCTTCTCTTGAAGCTTCTTCTCCAACAATTCCACTTTGCGCTCCAATGCCTTATCTATCGCAACTTTTTGAGGAGCCACAAATGATTTCCCGTCCTGTAATTCTTGAGCCTTATCAAGTTCTGCTCTAACAGCTTCGTTATTATAGAAGAATGCTCGTGAGAGTCCTGTTCTCTTCACAAGCTCACACACAACAACCTGCTCATCATTCTTGAGCATGTCCTTAATGCAACTAACTGCAGTTTCAACCTTGGCAGCATTTGCTTCCTTATTTTTTAATAACATATTTTCCGTTTTTCCCATGTTTGCCTCCTTATTATTAAATATGTGTCCTTTTGCCAAAAAGTCCCTACATGTATTTCATGTTTTTTGAGTTTTTTATTTTAATCATCCCAATCGCCCATAATATCCTTCAAAACATCATCCATTGCCTTTCGCATCTGCTTTGTTTCCTGACTTAGCATCTCATTTCCAATTTTACGATAATGTCTGACACTACTTGCATTTGCATGACCCAACAGTTTTGAGATAGTCACGTCATCTACATGCATCTCTGTGAGCTTCTTTCCATAGCAATGTCTGAAGATATGCGTTCCTACACCAAATCTCTCTCCATTATCATCTGTAAGATTATTTTTGGTTATCATAGCCATTATTTGATACTGGATTCTTCCATACTGCATAGCATCTGCAGGATTCTTCTCATTAACGAATACATACTTTTGCTTTCCGAACTTATCATTTGTATAAGAGCAAGCTTTTTCAAATAAAACTTTGACATCATCATTTATAACCTTTTCATACGACCTTCTCGATTTTACTTGGTCTATTCTTATGAGCCATTTTCCTGTTTCTCCCTGCCTGATTGCATCCTGTTTTAACGAGAGGGTTTCTGATATACGAGTCCCAAGTAGCTGATGAAGTGTCAAAGCTCTGGCAACCTGCACATCCATTTCCACAATGGCTTTATTCAGTCTAACAAGTTCTGCATCAGAATAAACCTTATAAATCCTTACTGGTTCGTTTCCGATGTCATCAATATAAAAAAGTGAATCCAGCTCGTCATCTTCCAATACTTTAGCTGCTGTATTCAGTACCGTCTTCAGATGATGTAATTCTTTTGCGTATGACTTTCTTCCTGTAGCCTCTGTATTAGTATGTATCAGGTACTCTTCTAACAGCTCTCTATCCAAATCATGAAAAGAAGTCACGTCAGGATATCTTTCTGATAAAAAAGCTGAAAATCTATTGAGAGCTGTAATCTCTGTTGTAACAGTTCCAAGAGCTTTCTGAGACAAATGAATATACAGAACCTGCTTCACCTCATCCCTTATCTGTTCCTGTGTAATCCTCTTGAAGTTAATGCTCTTAACTTTCTTAGTAGGATTATCCTTCAAAACAATAGGAATACCTTCTAAGTACCAGATGTCAGAGTCATAATTAAATGTTTCATCTTCTTTATTAAAGTATCCGACAACCTTTCTCAGATATTTGATGATATCCGAATCTGTTATCTCCGTTTTACCAGTTGCAGTTTTGACTCTTCTTTGAGTAAGATGCTTTCCATTTTTAAGAAGCCATGCCTTGCACTTCTTTTCAGTCTGCTCCAAATCAATACCAGCAACTGTCTGTAAATCAGGCAGTTTATCTCTTAAGAAACTGCAAAACTGATTGTATGGATACAGGTCTGATTTAATGCTCAATGCTGTCAGCTCTTTACCCCTATTTATAATGAAAGATTCCATCTCTGACCTAATGCCTGTATCAGGTAGCTTTGTCAGGTCAAAACATCTGTCAGGAGCCATGAGCGGATGCTTCTTCTGTTCTTCTGTTGCATTTATATAGCAATCCAGCTCTCGCAAATAAATCTTATCTGCCATGTTTACCCCTTCCTTTCTTAATATATGTAGCCAGCTTATTTTCTTCCTTCGAGAAATATTCTTCGTTGGCTGTATCCAACATTTCAGGCACAAAGTCTATGTACTGCTTTGTCATATCGCTGCTATTATGACCTAGAAACTCTCGGATTACTTCTATAGATACATTATGGTCTTTGTTAAGACTGGTTCCGACTGTATGCCTGAAGTCGTGTGCCTTGAAGTCATAATCTGTAAGTCCTGCTTTAGTGAGTTCACGCTTCATCTGTTTAGTAAAGGTTCCTGCATCATAAGCTCCACCTTTTCTATTTTTAAATACATATTCATCCGCTTTAATGCCATTAGCTTCTATGTATTTTTTCATAAGCTTGTATAACTCTACTGGGATAGGTATGCACTTTTCTTTCTTCATCTTGTTCTGATATAGCTTTAACCATGCATCCTGACCATCCCAGCTATACATTCCAGCTTTGATTACGCAGACCTCACATTCACGTATACCCTCACACCAAAGATTCAAAAACATCAATCTTAAATGCAGTGGCAGATGCTTCAGCTTCTTTAATACCTGCTTCTGATTATCTACTGATACTGTTCGGTTATTGTGTTTTACATGAACTGTCTTCAGATAATATTCAAACTTCAATGGTTCCCTTGATATCAGTTTCTTACTCTTCATATACTTAAAAAGTCTTGCTACCGATATAATCCTGCGGTTATATGCTTCTGCCTGAATATCTTCTGAATCTACAGATGCTATATACTTCTCCATCCTCTCAGCATCGACCTCAGCAAGTACCCATCCTTCTGTATCACAATATTTCAGAAACAATACAATGTCATAGTACTGACATCTTATTGTCTGTAATGATGTTCTTTGAGCTACACCAATTTGATATTTCATATAGTCCTTCAGTAAAGACCTATTGCCATCATCTGAAATCTGATTAAATGTGATTTTCTCAATCTCACGAGCTGGATTTACTCTTCCATCATTGAACGTAAATCTCTCAAGGTACCACATATTAGCTTCCCAGTTAGTATGTTTAGCACTTATAAACAGATACTTAGTAATGTTGTAAATAATCTGCATATAGGTATCTGTCTTTGTACCGACCTTGCCAGCCATCGACAGGCGGAACGCTTCAATCTGCTCTGCTGTAAGAAGTTCTATATCATCAACTCCATTTTCAATACAAAACATATAAAGTTTTTTCAGAGGTATGATGAAACGCTCTCTGCGGTCATGCCAGTCCTTCTTTTCTTCAAGCACATAAGAAAGCATCTTAAACACCTGCCTCTTTACAATAGCCGAGCCTTCTAAAGAGAAATCAAATAACAGTTCTTCCTTATCCCTGATGTAATAAAATGTCATTGCAAGCTCATGGTCAGGATGGTACAAAAGAAATACCTTTTGTCCGCTATATGTTAATGTCTTTGGTTTGAGTGGATTACTGATATTGTCTTTATGAATTGCTTCAAGCTTTAAAACATCCATTGCCTTTACATATTCTGATAGCTTTGTGCAACCGCTTTTAATAAGTGATGCCTCATAATCAGAACGAACATCATAATCAATGTCTCCACAGTCTTTAATATCATGCTCCATCAAACATAAAAGAACCTTATTCTTTATCGCTCTGTCGGTTATCACTGTGCTGACATAATCTGCAAGCTCGACATTTTTTGTAATCAGATACGATAATAGGAACTGCTCTAGTATGTTTACATAGTATTTTCTTTGTCGGTCACTCAAACCAATCATTGATTTTATGTATTGTTGGTAATCTTCTTTGACATCAGCATCAACCTCATCCAATGAATAAATCCCCTCTGAATACAGAAAATTTTCTACCAACATTCTTGGGTTACCTGTAATGAAACTGCACAAATCTAACTGCTCATGCAAGACTTCTATATTCTCTTGTGAAATAACATGTAATGCGTAAGCCGCCATAATCTATCTCTCCTAAATCAATTTATCTATATCGTATAAACCACCATTCTTATCAAAGTAATCGTCCATTGCATCAGCCATTTCATCATCTGTAATATGAAGATACTTTTCTGTAGTGGATATATGCTTGTGTCCGAGTGCAGCTGAAATTTTATCTATTTCCCAGCCTGCTCTACGTCTTTCATTTGCAAAGTAATGTCTGAGCATGTGAGGCGTTGCTTTTATTCCTGTAGCCCTTTCCAAGACTCCTAGTGCAGAGTACACTGCGTTTTCTGTTAGAGGCTGTCCCTTAGTCTTACCTTGTAATGTAATAAATAAGAACTGCGACTTTGATAACAATTCCTTATTCTCTGCTATGTATAGAAGAAGCAGATCAAAGGTTTCATTACTAACCTTAGCTCTTCTATATTCCGCATTCTTTGCTCTTGCATCATTGGCATTATCTTCTCTAAATTCTACCTGTATTGTCTTATTATCATAATCAATATCTTCTGCATACTTGACTCCAAGAAGTTCTCCAATTCGGAATCCTGTTTCTGCTAAAAGCAAAATCATGAGCTGTGTTCTAAGGCTATTGGAATGCTCAAGCAATGTGATTATCTTATCTTTCTCAATTGTTCTTCCTACAGACTCCTGTCTTGGAAGGTATCCTTGGAACGCCTGAACACTTCTTCTGAATCTAACACCGACTGAACTGTTATAGACGATATCCTTACGTTCTAATACCTTGATATCTCCAAGCTGTTCATACTCCAATAGAAGAAACAAGTAATATCCAAACACCGTCTGTAAGTAACTATTACATGTATTGTTATTTGCTATTTTTTCTCTATCACAATGATTACCAAGCTGCAGCCAGTTTAGAAATTTAATAAAATGCTCATGCTGTTCAGCGTATTTCATATCCAATACTTCCTGCATGGTCAGGTGAATCTCTTCCATATAATTCAGATAATATGAAAGCCCATAAGCCAAACGTCTTACAGTATTTGGTGAACGTCTCTGGTTTAGTTTATGTTTTAAATACTTTGTAGGCTCCATGATGATAGCTGAATCATCGATGGAGCGGATAATGTAATAAAGCTTCTTTCCGTCCTTTACGCTATCAACGTAATACTGACCCATTTATCATCACTTCCTTTCCAATAAATCTCTCTACTATTAAATTTCGTTCCTCCCTGCAAAAATTAACTACACAAAATACATTTTCTTAAAAATAAAGTTCTTTGAAGTAGTTTGTTTTTATCTTTGTTTTTATTATAATACTACTATCGGTACAAAAGTCAATAAAATTAACCTTAAAAATAATATTTTTTCAAATATTTTTGTTTTTATTTGATTTTATGTGTTATTCTTGCTATAATTGGAGGCAACAATAGGTTATATATTAAATATGGTTTTTCATTTTTCAGACTAATTGTCTTATTTAATATGAAAGATTTTGGAAAGGATGATTCTCATGAGTAGAGCTGTTCAACCAGACTTTGAATTTGATAAAGAAAAATTTACAGAACTATTGCTAAAGGCACAGGGTAGATTGACACTTACGGACTACGCCAATGAATGTGGCGTGTCCCTTTCATATATGTGTAAGTACCTGAAAGGAAAGTTTGATAAGGCTCCTACACCTTCAACAATAAAGAAGATTGCAAGATTTACTGAAACAAATGGTATTACTGAAGAGGAACTTCTTGAAGCTGCAGGGTATTCTGTTGCAAAGTATTCCGATGCAAATAATGCTCGTAATATTGCTTTGAGATTTGAGAAACTCGGTGTGGCTACTATAACAAGTGCTTTATCAGGATGTGATTTCAAATGGAATGTAAAGCAGTCAACCGATTCAAAGTTTTTTGATTTGGCGATTGAGATTGATGATGGTGAAATTGATAATTGGATGTTTGATTTTAAGACAAAAATAGACGATATGGAACCAGCCATACCCACTGCACAAAAACTATATGTGTACTATGCTAAACTTATCTGTATGCAGCATACCCCTAAATCAAAGATGTCTTTTGTTACCAATTCGGTTGTTCTATACGATGAAATCAAACAGATTCATCCATACATGCTTCCTATGTATGCTTCGGTCATACTTATTAACACCGATGATATGAGAATCATTAAAGAAGAATATTTAGATACTTATTTGACTCTTTCAGATGATATAAAAGCAAAATATACTCTAAACAAAAGATGAGTGAATATTCTTGCGTCAGGAATATTCAATGAGCAGGTCTTCAAAATTGAGACCTGCTCATTCTTCTTATGCTTCAATCCCTCTTGTTTTAATTACATCCCTTAGATAATCAATTACCATTCTACAGGTTTCTTCGTTTATTTCATCGGAATTAATACCAAGTTTTGCATGAACAAGATTTCTCTTTTTTCTAATTTCGTGGGCTTTTGTTGCTTCATCAATCCAATGTGGCCGTTCAATATACTTGATTTCATTTATGTAGTGAATCAACTCTGCCCTTTTCTGTTTTCCGTTTCTATCGGTCACCATATAATCTTCTGCAAAATAATCATGGCCTTTGATTTCTGATAGCCAGTCAATAAGAACAGCCTCCAATATTGACCCCGCCAAAATCAATGTTGCCTTATATGCTCCTACTCTGAAACAATCATTTAATTCTTTCCAGTCATCATGCAGCATTTCTTGAAGCTGATTAGTAGAATGAACCTTTAGTGTTTCTAAAAGTTCCATCTCAAGAATATCTTCTACTTTTTCAGGCTTTTTGTCATCATTCTTATGTAATGCTTTCCAATATGCTAAAACTCTGGATTCAACATCGCTTTTAAACTGATAACTTCTTCTTTCAATATGTGTTAGTATCTGTGCCTGTAAACTGTATTCTTGTTCGTCCTTTGTCGGCATAATAACAGGAAGGTCTTTTGCCGCTTTCATTGTAATCTTTGAAATAAAACATCCAAGCTTTTGTGAATCTAGAATAGTCTGGCATACCTCACTATTTAGGTATAAATACAAATATTCTGGCTGGATATCTTTACACCGCAACACAAACATATTCCGATTTGCATATATTTTTTCATCCAATTCATCAGCAATTAAAAATGGTTTAACACTTCCCACACTTGGAAGAATAATATCATTCTTTTGTAAGACAACAGAAGTGGCAGTATTTTCAGCAATAGAATCGGTATCAAATGGATATTTAAGGTCTGTCATTCCTACAACTTTTCCCACCATATCTGTTACAGGACGAGGCATAATAATTTCAGTAATATCTCCAAGCTTTAGAAGTGTTTCCTGTTGCAAGAGACGTCTTACATCCATTGCCTTTTTACTATAATACTCTGGGAATAAATAATTATCGGATATATCCGTAAGGACAACCGTACTATATTCGTACTCTCCTGCATTATCATCTTCTGGTATTGCTCCACCATTAATCCAGCTTTCTAAGCCCTCTAAATATTTCTCATATTTCATAGAAAATTTTTCTGGTAAAGCAAATAAACCATCGGATTGTCTTACTCTTTTTACCCCACGAATAAATATCTGGCCCTTGTAAATAGAAACATCCATATTATCAGATGTCTTACTTGATAGATGTATCAATTCCATCTGTGCCCCCGTATTATAAAAAGGTGCTCCCAGATTATATACACCAGCCAAAGAATACCTTGCTAGGATTTGTTCAAATACTTTTCTTCGTCCAGAATTATGTAAGGTACTAGAAACAGTAATTAGCCACACATCTTTTTGTGTCTCATTATTTAAAACTTCTTCCAGCCAACTATCCCCATCTTTTGATAACGGATATTCAGCCCTTTTTTCTAGTAAATTTCTTATACTTATCATTTTGTAACCCTCCAAACACCGTCTATGCTTGTATCCTTTTTATTTGTTTCTTATTCAATAGGAACATCAATTCTTGACATTGCTACAACTTCTCCATATTTTACTAAATAACATTCTACAAAATGAGCACCCCTAAAACATGTTTGTTCTATCTGTGTACGCTTATTTGTTTTAATTATTTGTCCACGTATGCAATTTCTTCGTTGTGCCTCATCTCCAACATTACAAACTTTCCAATATATATCACAATCAGCTGGAGCATTTGTCGATTTTATTGAAAACTTCAATGTCTTATTATGTGGAAGCCATTTATATATTCTCAAAAAAGATGATAGATATGTTGGTCTAAATCCATCAGCCTCTATAATACATTCCAATTCAAGATTATAATATCTTTTTACCGGAAACATATCTCTTATATCCTGTTCTGTATTATTATAGTATGCACAACATACTTCTGAATAACATTGCTTTGCTTCGGATGATGTTTTCCAAAATTCATGTTGAAAGAAATCATACCATGCATCCTTAGCTTTCTTTTCGGAACAATTGTCCTCGTCAAAAAGAATTTCAAGTTTAGATAACTTGTCAGTAAGCCTGTTTTTCCAATTTTCCATTTCATCTCTATCTTTTTGCTTCAATAATAGAGATTTTGTTGTATCTGTTGGATTATATACTTCAATGCTACTGTTTAATCGGTCTCTAACGGCACACATAGTCTCATAAAACATTTCATCCATTCTGTCATAATTTTGAAATTTTTCATCGCATACAACAGACTGAATTAACCCTCCAGGCATTTGCCATGAGCTTCGCGATTTACAAAACATTTTTGATAATCTGATGACTTCTCTTAATCCGCTTCCTTTTTCACTTATTTCTGAACTAAACCAATCATTGATAGCTGCAGGATTTCTTTCTTGCCATTGCATACTTCCCGCATGTTCATATAAAGCAATGCCGTCATCATCTATACTCTTTCGATATATTGCAAAGTCAACATGGTATCCATCTTTATACTCAATCCTGACACAATTTTTTAATGCCTCTGGGTCTTTTTTAAAATTAGTACATTTTCTTTTTAATGCATCTACAATAATATTCTTTATCTCTCGATGTCCGACACCACTAATATTATCCTTGTCAAAAATAATTGCCACATCAATATCATAATCATTACTATCGTTTTGAGTAACTGTAGACATTGCCACGCTCCCCTGTTCTCTTGTCTCTAGTACTTCATATGATTTATTGTTTTCTTTGTTATATTCATCAAGTCCAGCTATTAATCTATCTACATTTAATTTCTTTTTTTCACGTAACTTTGTTTTTTCAGCTGCTGGAAGTACAACCTCATTGTCATAAAATTTTTTAAACTCACTTGATAAATCGTACAATATATTCCCTCCTTTATCTTTCTATGTACTTGCCTTTATTGCTTCCGTTTATATAAATACCAAATTTATATACAGGATTCGCCTCTCTAATAAAATGATAAGCAATAATATTAACATTTCTATTAGTCCTTAATCCTACACTTTTTCCAATTGCAACAGAAACGCAACTTGGTATAGATGCAACTAAGTGTATTTTCTGTAATGCAGGATATTTATTATCTATATCTGTGTTTATGCAATTATAAATCACATTCGTATATTCTTCTAACTGTTCCTTTGACTGTATTATATTATCGGCTGCCCCCTGCAACTGTAATTTTACAATATCTTTCCCCGTAAACTGTGCCAAATTTTCCTCTGAAATAATATGAGATACAGATATTGCCAAAACAATTTCCGTAGAATTTGTATTAATTGAATTTGGAAAAGACACTTCTAATCTTGGCCATCCTTCTTTTTTTTGCTTTCTAGTTGCTTTTTTTAATTCATAGTATTTCTTTTTTCCAGAGCGTCCATCATATTCAAAATAACGATTAATATTAGCATTTTCCATAAAAGTTCCTGCATATATTGTATATGGGATTGGTGCCATTCCTGTAAAACAACCAACACTATCTGTTGTCTTTGCTGTGAATTTTATTACGTCATTTTCTATTTGATTGCATATAAACCCGTTTATTTTAGAATCTATTTTCCCATTATCAAAAAAAGGAATAAAATCAATAATTTGTTCTTTGACTTTATAATCCGCCAATTTTAAATCTTTTATAGCTGATGCATCACTTATATCTCTTTGTATTAATCCATGCATATTTAAAACATGTACTTTTTCTTTCAGATTTTTTCTATAATAAATCCCAATCACAATTAATAAAAATCCACATATTAAGCTTACATATTGGTTCATTCCTTCTGGAGCTTCTTTGCCTGATAATATTATTGTAGCATTAATAAATGTTTCGTAGACGGATGGTCCAAACATACCTAAGCCAACACCAATAATTGCGTCTGATGTAGTGGTTTCTTTATTACCTTTGATTAAATCAATAATAAGTAATATCCCGCCCATTACAACAGCACTTATAATAATTATTATTGTACTATTCATACCGTTCTCCTTTCTTATAATTAAGCTCTCATATTTAATGAGAGCTTAAACAATATATTCTCAATAATTTTATTTAAATCCCACCTGACCATTCATCAGCATAGGAAGAAGAAAATCTCGAAGTGAAGCAAGCTCACGATTTTCAGCTATAATCTGCAACTGTTTCCTTTCTATTGTACACAGTTCCAAATTAATTTTGTCCTTTATGTCTTCTGGAATATTAGGTACTGTGATACCATTCATATTTTCTTGATTAATCTTCATTTGAATTGAACCAGTTTTAATCATTGGAACGTAAACATCTTTTAAAAACATCATCAGCAATTTACATGAATGGTTTTTAATCGGCTCTAATACATGTGCATGATTATTAACCCACACCTGACCTGTTACTCTTTGTAAAATAGGATGACCGTCTTCGTCCATTACCGAACCATCTTCTGCCAATAAAACGTAATCTCCATCAAATATTGGTCTATTAACATATCCCATTATATCCGTTGCACCATAATAAGGGATATCTCCAATCATACTTTCCCTATCTTTACCAGAAAGAGGAATTCTTTCAGAATCGTGACATATGGTAATATCTCCAATTGTCGTTGTATTCCATCCTTCTGGTATCTCACGCTTTAATTCCTCATTCCATACCATTTTACCGCCAGATGATTTGTATGGTTTTCCTTCTTCATTTGGAAATTCAAACTGTAAAAACCAATAGTCATAGATAGTCTTTGCCATTGATTCAAGTTCGGCATTAATTGCATTATTATTCTGAATTTTATCATCTAAATCTTTTAAAACTTCTACTATTTGATTTTGTATTGTTAATTTAAAATCAGGAATCATATATTCCAACATATCATTCATTCTTATATTCTCTTGAGTTGAATTTCCAAGAGAACATTTCTGAATATGTTTTTTAAATCCATCCAATTTGAGGCAATAGTAGATGTATCTTGGATTATATCTTTCCTTATCTATTTTTAAACAGATTAATCCATTATTATATACAGACTTGTAATCCTTATCTATATACATTAATGTTCCAATGCTACCACCCGTTCTTGAAATTATAATATCATCCTTTTGTAATTGAAAATTTTTATAATTTTGTTCCGATACTTCTGTATATCCCCACATTTCAAAAGGTTCATCATGAGATACATTTTGAATTCTTAAACATCTTACTTTAGTTTCATAATCAACAATTGGAGCTCTTGTTATCGCATCAAGACCTGTATTATTTGAAATAATTGTTTCTGATATCGGTATTAAACTACTCATATTTCAATTCCCCCAGTCTCTCTTTAATAGAATCTTCAAGAGATTTTCCCTCGGAGAATAATTTATCAAGGTTAGCAGTATATGTAGCCATTTTTTTATTAAACTCTTCCTGTGTAAGCTCTACATATTCAATCTTAACCTCAAAATACTGACCAGCAGAGAATGAATAATTCTTTTCTGTAATCTGGTCGTATGTAACCTTAACAGAGAAGTCATCAATTACTTCCTGATTGATAAATGTATTATAAATCTTTTCAATCTCTTCATTGCTAAGAACAGTTTTCTGATTTTTTCCATCTTTGACCTTTGTTCCAAGCTTTGATGCATCCACAAGAAGAATTTCTCCGTCCTTATTAGATTTATCAATAAACATTACAGATACATTTGTTCCAGTATTAGCAAAGATATTTGAAGGAAACGAAATCACACCCTTAAGCCATTTCTTTTCAATAATTGTCTGTCTGATTGTCTTTTCAATTCCTGACCGAGCTGTAATAAATCCAGTAGGTACAATAACAGCAGCCTTGCCGTCTGACTTAAGCGACCATAAAATATGTTGAATAAATGGTAAATAAATAGCCATTTTTTTCTTGTCTTTTGCTGGAATCTTAGGAATGCCAGCAAAAAATCTCTTAATGCCATCGTGTTCTTCACATTCAGCCCATTTTTGTTCAATACCATTTCTTGTAGAAGAAAAGTCTGTCTTAAAAGGTGGATTTGCTGTAATATAGTCAAACTGCTTTACTCCGCTTGTTGCATCATGTGGTGTGTTATAATGTGCTGGCGTATCAAGTGTATCTCCTTCGATAATATTATCAAGTGAGCCAGTAAGACCATTAAGAAGCATATTAATTCTTAAAAATCTTGTTGATTTATTAGAAATATCCTGTGTAAATACATGAGCCTTATCACCAAAAGAGCCTTCTCCAAGCTCATTTGCAAGGTGAAGTACGAGAGAACCAGAACCAGCCGTTGGATCATATACTTCATAAACCTTATCTTCTATAGGCGTCATATTTACAAGAATTTTTGCAATAATTGATGAAATAGCCTGTGGTGTAAAATATTCAGCATATGTATCACTTGCAACATTGTAATCCTTAATCAAGTATTCAAAAATTGCAGAGTAGAAGTCAAAGTTATTCTTAAAAGCATCCCCAAAATCGAACTTGTCCTGAGAAATGATTCCGAAAATGTTCTTAGCAAAGTTGTTTCTCTTTGAAGCCTCTACATTTTCTGTAATTCTTGTAAATAAAGGCTTTCTTCCACCATCAGCAGTATCAACAGAGAAAGCTTCATTCTTTGTATCATTAGAAATCTTCTCTAATGCATCATCAAATAATTCATAGAATCTGTCGTTTGATGTTTTATTAATCAAATATTCGATTGTTTCATCATATGTAAATGCAACGTCCTGTGGGTATGAATCATAGAAAGCGTCCATTTCATAATTTTCATTTTTAAGAACGTCTTTATAATCCATATCTAATTCAGCAGCAAATTCCTTAAGATTAGACATAAATTTATCATTCAGGAATTTATAAAGGAATACGGAAGTGATAACCACTTCCTCGCTGGCCTGATTTGAAAGACCGTTTGTAGAGCATAACCCCTTTAAATCATCAATAATCTGTTTGATTTTATTTTCCAATGTAAAAATATCTGGCATTATATTTTATCTCCTTATTTGAATAATTGTATATTTGTGTAAAGCTCTCCAAGCCAATACTCATAGTAAGGCTTAACTATTGGATAAAGCTTTTCTTTTAATAGAACCTTTGTTATATCCTTTTTAATTGTATCAATGAAATTCTTTCTTCCCTGAACAATAAGTGTGTCATAAGCAAGTCTTTCCTCGATGTCTTTAAATACAATAACAAAGAATTTTTCTATGTCTTTATTGCTTATGACTGGGAACGCTTCAATAGCATCCTTATATGATTTAACAAAAGCAAAGTGTCCGTTGTAGGTTTCGCTTAGTCTGTCATTTTCTCTGTTAATATCACGGGCTTGTTTTAAAGCTTCTATAAGTTCATCTGTTATCTCGTCTAATTCGTCCAAACTTGAAATAGAAAGCTTATTAAATATCTCTTGTAACATCTGGTCTAAACGAACAACCTTGATATCGCCCTTATTTTTATTTTCATTAATTTCTTTGTGAATTTCCCTTACGGTATCTTCAAAACGCTTGAACTGTGGGCTATCCTTTGCAAGCTCGCCTAAATTCATAATGATGATTCTAATTTTTATGAATTCGTACAAAACCTCGATTACTTCATCGTTGTTCATGCAACTCATGGTGTCATTAGGGTTTGTTTGCAAGTTAATAAGGTTGATTCTTTCCTGTACGCTTCTAATAAGCTTTTTATTTTTATCAGAATCAATTTGTGCTACATAATCCATAGCACGAGAAAGAATAAATTCTGTCTCACATTCCTTGATTCCATTAAGAAGTCTTCTAATTTTTAGCAGCGTATCTTTATTGAAATATGTTACCATCCTTGAAAAAACTTCAAGATTATCAGTTGGAACAATTTCATTTAACTGGTCTTGGTAAGTATGGAATTTTCTATTAATATCTTCCTTATCTACAACAAGTCCAGCAAGAGAGCCTTCGTCCTCTCCGTTTTCATTAAGGTCTGCTTCCAATTCCTTTATGTATGATTCAATAGTAGAATTGTATTCATCCTCAATATCTACAAAGTCTACGATATAACCATAGTTATAAACTTTTCCAGTCGGTGACTTATAAGGTCTATTTACTCTGGAAATTGTCTGTAACAAGCTTTGTGCATGTGGCCCGCGGAGTAAATACATCTTTTTAAGACGCTTTACATCATAACCTGTTGTAAGCATAAAGTTTACAATCAGGATATCAGGTGATAATGTATCTCTAAAATCAAGCTGATTGTTCTTGTTTATCTTACTTTGCATTGGGTCATTTATATCTGTGATAACAAGCCCTGTCTTTAATTTTGAGTTTTTCTCGAACCATTCATGTACTTTTCGTGCCTGTGGATTAGTTCTACAAACAATCATTCCACCGATTGTATTATCGGAGTTTTGAAGTCTAAAGTTTATAAAATCCTTTTCAATAAACTTACTTAAGCACTCTACATAATCATCCGATTCAAAAACGGCCTTATCATCAAGCTGTCCGTCTTCTATCTCAAGATTATTCTTGATTTCAGACTTAGCAACTGTATCAATAGATTCCTTTTTAATTCTAAGAGTGTATCCATCAGCAATCGACTTATCATAGAAATACTTATGGATATAATCACCAAACTTAAGGTTGGAACGCTCTTTTTTAGAAAGAAGAGGTGTTCCTGTTAAGGCAATATATACACCATCAACGTCACAAGTCATTAAGTTTTTGAAGAATTCACCCTTTGATGAATAACTACGGTGTGCCTCGTCAATAAAGAATATTCGCTGGATATTTGCATCATAGTCATTCTTTACTTCTGGCATTTTACCTTCAAACTTCTGGATATTTACAACACATATCTCACCGATAGATTTTGAATCAATATTGGTTGAAAGGGATTTATTTAATTCCTTTGTAAACTCGGTCTTATTGTTACAGTTTACAACATTTAATCCACGATTCTTAAACTCTGTGCTGGCTTGTGTAAGAAGGTCTAAACGGTCAACCACAAAGAAGAATCTTGTATTTATGTTCTTTTTGGCATAGTAATCTCTAATAACTCTATTAGAAAATGCTGCAAGTCCTGTCTTACCGCTTCCTTGTGTATGCCAGATAATACCGCCCTTACCGCCACCTTCTAATCTTTCAATAATCTTTCTTGTAGCAAAGAACTGTGGATAACGCATAATATGTTTTTGTGGTACTGTACCGTCAATAAACATTATTCCGTATTGAAGGAAATACATAAATCTTTCCTTATCAAACACACTTGTAACAAAGCTATTGCAAGGAGTTGTTGTCTTAAGATTTTCAGCAAACTCTGGTGTATCTGTTTCTTTTGGATTATATCCACAATCCTTCATGACCTTTTTGATTTCATCCACAGAAATATCAATATATGGATAGTTAATCAAATATCTATCATCATCTTCTCTAAAGAATGAAAAGCTTGTATTCTGGCCATTTGGTGTTGTGTAGAACGAACCCGCCTTTACATCCTCTGCATTATCAGCCTCTTCATATTCCATATTGTTAGAAAATGAAACAAACTGAATAAAATTGAAGAACTTTCTATAATCAGGATTCTTTAATCTCTTATTAATCATACGGTCAAATTCTTTTTGGATTCCACCGTCATTATTTGGCTTTTTAACTTCCAAAAAAGCAAGTGGCATACCATTAATAAGAACATTAATATCAGGCCTGAAAGAGCCTTCTTCTGTTCCTTCAATAATAGAAAATGGTAATTCATCAACAACTGCAAAATCATTGTTTTCGATGTTATCAAAATCAATAAGTTTTACCTTATCAAGTGGATTGATAAGCCAGTTATAAAATTCTCTTCCTAAATCATTATTTTTTATCACAGCATGAATATCATTAATAATCATCTTGATTTCATCATAAGTAAATTCACGACCATTAATTTTCTCTAATGCTGGTTTAAATCTGTTTGCAAATATCTTGGTATTAAAATCAATATCAGCTTCTCTTAATGACTGATAATCATATCCGATTCTTAAAAATTGAATCGTAGCTGGTATTTTTACTCTGGTATCTTCATTAAATACTGACATTATCTTTCCCCTTCCAATTTTTTATCTAGTTTTTCCATCGTCTCAATAATAACAATAGAGGTGTCCGATAATCAGTACTTGCCTTTACCAATAGCTTCCAATAGCTTCAATATATCCTTCCTGTTGAAGTTTTTTGAATACAGAATAGACTTTATTCTTGCTATATCCTAGTGCATCGGCAATTTGTATTTGTGATAATGGAATCTGGGTCTCATTTAGCACAGTTACTTGATTATCTACATTGTCTTAAGGATTATGAAATTGTCATTTACGAAATCATTTATTTTCATATGATTCTCCTTTAATCACAAATATTTGTGATTTATATTTTAACAATATTAATATAATTATACCCTATAAAATGTGGCAAGTAAATACACAAAACGTATTTCGCAAAAAAAAGAACAGCTTTTTACACTGTTCTCTAATTCCTAATGATGATAAGATTTTGTTGCAACCTTCTCAGTTACATCAACTAATTTTCTTGTCTTTTGCGCAGGTTCAATTACCATGTCTACTGCTCTCTTTGAAGAATCAAGCACTTCTTCATCAAAAGAATCTCCATGCGTGGCTGATAATTTATCTTTAACAATAGCTTCTGCTTCAGGTCTCTCTTCGGTACGTTTTTCTTTCACTGCTTGTTTTGCTTCTTCAGGTATTATTTTAACAGTTTCTTTATATTCTGTTGAAATCTGTTCACTATCATCACGAATTGCTTCGATAGTTTTACCAAGTTTATCAAAATCCTCCACTCTCTTAGAATGCTTTTTAGCTGCGTTCTTAAAATCGTCTTCTGTAGGTAGCTGACACATACGAGCGATACCCTGCATATATTCAAAGCGATGTTCTATATTTCCCTGTTCCTCCTGAATCTGCTTCTGCAATTCTGCTTTCTTCTTAATCTGAAGAGGTGAGCATTCTTTTAATTCTTTGTTGTGGCGTTTGATTTCATCAGCTGAATACTTATTTGCATCTTCAACCTTCTGCAGTTCAGTCTGATATTTTTCAAGAACCTCGGCTTCGGGAGCTAGTATTGCTTCCATCTGTCTCTGTTTCTTTGTCAGAACTGTTTCTTCATATCTGTTACCAATCAACTTAGCTCTCATAGTTTCAAGTTTCTTAGCAACTTCTTCCACAAAGTCCTTAGCCTTTGCAGCCACTTCATCAAACTTAGCCTTAAGTTCTCTGACAAATTTATTGTGGTCTTTTATCTGGCGGTTGATATTACCGATATCAGAACGAGTAACCTCTGCTTCGGTCTTACCTTCTCTGATTTCTCTGTCGGCTCGTTTTTCCATATTGATAGCAGCGGTTCCCATGTGAAGCGTTGGCACCTCATCTTCACGCCCTTGGTCTTTGAAGCTTCTACTGTCGATTCTTATTTCTGATTGAATCTTAGCAAATTCATCATTAACGGCTTTTTCCCAGTGCTGTCTCCACTCAAATATTCTATCTTTACTATTCCAGTATTCAACAGTTTCATTCTTGCGACCATAAGGTGTTGTCTTAGGTGTACGATTTACTCTTTCCAATTCTTTTTCTTCAGCCTCAGATGGTGTGTAATAAACTTTCTGCTTGCCTTCATAATATCTAAACTGCTTTTCCCAGCCATCCTCTTTTGCTACTCTGAACTCAGATGCTGTAAAAGCTCTTTCTTCTCCATCCTTTTTGCAAAGATATTCTACTTCAGATTTCTTCTCCCACACGCCCTGTGCATCCATTGGTCTCACTGTACAAAGAATATGAGCATGCGGATTTATAAACTGCATCTCATTTACATCTCTTGTCACATTTCCGTCTTTATCTATTGGCTGATGACGGTCATTTGTTTTAGGTGGATTATGAATTGCTATATCTGCAACCATTCCCTGTGAAGTAAGATTATCTCTTACAAAGGCTTCCACAACTTCTATCTGTTGTTCTCTTGTGAGTTCTGAAGGTAATGCAACTTCAAATTCTCTTGCCAACTGAGCATCCTGAGATTTTTCAACCGTTTCTACTGCGTTCCACAATGTACTCCTGTCTTTGTATTCTTCAGGAGCATTTTCAGGTAGTATTATTTCTGTAAATTCTACCCATCCCTTTTTTGTGAAGTCATGCTCTATGCCATCGTATTCATTTGTGAAACATTCAGCCGAACGATATGCTGCAGCTGCTACTGATGACCTTCCAGCACTTCTTCCAATAATTTTAACCGAGCAATGATATATAGCCATCTTTAAGACCTCCCTTCTTCATAACCTAAATCGATAGCCAATAAACCCCAGCAGGCACCTCCCTTCTTTAGAAGGGCGCACTTATACATCACAGTAAATGTGATGAGTGCGCTCTACCGAGTGTTGCTACCGCAGGTGTCTTCCGACGGACTCTTCCGAGGGAAACTTCCGTTGGAATCCTGCGGATAGCTGGTCGCAATATCGCCTTTACCAACTGCTTGATAAAGTGCTGCCTGAAACTGTTCATCCGTCATGCTCTCCGCATTAGGAATCACCTTTTCAGCTATTGCTCCTCTTACGATTAAGCGATGCGTACGTGCCTTACGCTGCTTAACCGCATCACGCTTTTCCTTCATTTGCTCCTGATGCTTCTTCTGCAATTCAGTCAAATCGTTATTTTTATCCATTTCGTTACCTCGCTTTCTGTGAAATCAATCTGACATCAATGTATAAAAAAGGTGATGCCAAACTGACATCACCCTAATGACTCCTGTGGTGATTCTTCACCACATCCTTCATTTCAACTGCTTCACTCAACGAAGCAGCTTTTTCAGCAATATGCTCTGCAGGTTTTACTTTTGAGTATTCACTTAAACGTTCCATAATATCTTTTGCCTGCTCGTACATATCTGCTAGCTCCTTTTCTTCTACAACTGATTTAAACCATTCTTGAAGATGTTCTACCTTTCCTGATTTAATATCTGCCTTAATATCTTCAATATGCTTTTCAGGGTCATCAACTGCATCCATATATCCATAATGGTCATAATCTTTTGCAAATTGATTTATTTCTGCAGCAAGTGTCTCAACCTTTTCTTCCTGCTCTGCTCTAAAAAGCTTCTCATCAATACCTTTGATAATCTCTGATGCAGTACTACGAATTGTATCCATGCTTTTTTTGAGTTCATCAAGCTCCTTATCTGAACTCCATCCTGCAATATAACCAAAGCTATAATCGGATGTGTCGAGTCCATAATGGCAACATACTGTATATGCCACTGACTCTGCTTGAACTTCCTTTGTTCTTCTATCAAGCTGGCTATCTTTTTCTAAACCAGTATCTTTGTCATGAAGTTTTGCATGTGACAATTCATGTACTGCAGTTTTTAATGTCTGTGCCTGACTCATACCCTCTTTGATAGCAATTACCTTGTCTTCCAAGTGATAATATCCATTGGCACCACTTTCAATATTTCTAAACTCTATAGGTACAGGAGACACTTCCTGAATTGCTTTGAAAAATCTTTGATAATCTTTAACATCATCTGTTAATACTCTTGATATTTCAGGAATTGGTTCTCCCTGAGTCTGAGAAATATCAAATACTGTTGTAACCTTATATGCTGGTATAGTAACCTGAACTCTTTCTCTAACTGGTTGACCATCTTTTTCTATTATTGGCTGTTGTGTGTTTGTGTCTATCTTTTCAACATCTTTACAAACCTTATATGGAGAAGGAGCAAGGATTTTTATTCCCTGCTCCCCCTTCATAACATTACGGTGAAAATTTACTTGCCAAGAAGTATAGCCTGCAACCATTGTTGCATCTGGCTTTTGCATAGCAATCAGTAAAGAATTATTGAAACTATAGTTGTGGAATTTAGACATCGTTCTTAAATAGTCAGCATATTTCCGACTTTCAAATAAGTCTTTTATGCCTTGCTCCAACTGGTCTGTAATCTTTTTAACCTTATCTGTTTGCTTTTCCATCCTTCTTCACCTTATCCTTTCTTTCAGCAGGAACTGAATATTCCTGCTGAGGCTTGTTGTCTTTAATTCTCATAAAGGTCGCATAAAGCTCCTTGTAATCTGTTATATGCTTTTCCATAATATCCACCTCCTAATGGCTTCTTCCATGTGACTTAACTACTTCCATTACTTCAGAAGCACTCTCTGTTAATTCAGGAGCATCCGCAATTGAGAGTTGCTTTGTTTGAGCATCAAATTTATAGATATTCTCTGTTAATTTATCCGCCTGTGATAACTCTGTATCCTGCACTTCTTTATGGATAGCTTTTAAATCTTCCACATTATCAACTGCATCATCAGGTATCAAGATAAGTTCATGTCTGCTACTACCAAGAACATAAAGATTTTCCATATCAGGATGGTCTTCTTTAATCTTTTCGTATGCAGATTCCATAGCTGATGTTGAAATTAATGCGACAGCACCTTCAACACGACTTTCGTTTGACATCACATACATAGGACAATCCTGACCTTGCATACGCAAAAGTTCATCCACATACTCATCAGGCATACCCTGTTCCTTCATAATTCCACGCATAACTTCTGTCATATTCTGACATTCAAATTCCTGCTTATTGGTATTAGCATGAGCTGCTTCCATTACTTCCTCTGATGTCATCTTAAGATTGCTACACAAATCGTTAGATACAATAAAGCTTGCATCTTCACGAACCTTGAATCTTGGAATCACAGCCAAATCTTCTAAACGCTCATGAGGAACATTACGAAGCATTTCTTCATTCTCTGCAGCATTTATAACTACACAATAAAGATTCTGTCTTGCTGATTCCTCTGTAAGAAGAGGTACTTCAGGAGCATCTTCACGTATACTCTTAAGCTGCATAGCAGTTCTTTCTGCCACCTGCTCTACGGTATAACTGCCATCTTCTACCATCTGATACTTATCATCTAAGTAAATGGTAGGTGCCACAGGTGAATCAGGATATTTGATAGAAATACCATCAAGTTCCTCATTTACTTTTCTGAAGGTTCCCCTTCTTAATTCAACATTTTCCTGTTCCATATTCTGTTGTAACTCGGCAGTAAAATCTGCCACAAACTGTTCGTAATTCATAATTACGCCTCCCTATAAATAGCTGTTCCACAAAATAGTTCTTCACCTTGTTTCTTATCAGGAATACCAAATAATCCTAATCTCACTGATGAGAGCCAATCCTGTGAGTTCTCTAAGTTGCCATCTTCATCAAAAGAAGCTTCTACTTCCTGATTAAGAACTTCTCCTATTTCAGGATAGATTTTGCTGCATTCTTCATAGATAGCATCCTCTTCAATCGCTGTAATTGAACCAATTGGTTTATCAGAAAGAACAACATAATGTGGGAGAGTACCCTGTCTTTCTGCAATCACACCTGCATAATCTGAGTTATCTGTTCTTGTTTCTTCAATAACAATGAAGTCTTCAGGAACGATAACAACGCCTGTTTTTAAGGCAATCTGCTTTGTATCCATATCCTTAATCCTTTCATATAGGTCATCCATCTACACTGCGGCAATTACCGCCACAGTGTAGGAATGCCTCTTTACATTTTGCTGATTGACTTGTTGTACTTGATAATTTCATCTGAAATAGGTTTCAGAATCTTATCTGAATAGTACGGTACCTTTGTAACCCTGTTGTACCCATAGGGACTGATGATTATTGCTTCACCAGAATTTGCTAATGTCATAAGTTCTGATGGTTCGACAATATCTTTCTCCTCAAATGAGACTGATACCTTTCTGTCATTACCGCTTCCGTTCCAACTTTGCTTACGAGCCTTGTATTTACCACACCAGCTGCATACTGATTTCTGTGTCTTTGATGAACTTGCTGACAAAACAATTATGTAAGGACAGTTTGATATCAAATCCGCTACTTCATTTTCAGTAAACGCTGACATCAAAGCTTCTGTTGACTGTGTAATCAAAAATAAAACTACACGCCTGCTTCTCAGTGTCCTTGCCCCATCCAATAATCTATCAAGCTTACCTGCTGATAAGATACGAGGCAGCTCATCAATTACGAAAATCACTGGCTCTGAGTCTTCAGGTCTTTTCTCAAGTTCTGCAAGAGTCTGATTGATAATCAGCTGCATCACATCGTAATAAGCTGACAACTTTTCTTCTCGTATAGACAAATAGATGGAATATCCTTCCTCTAAATAATGAGGATTTATCTTGCATCCATTGTCTTTAAAAGCAAATCGAACATCTTGGTCATTGGCGAAAATAACGATGTGGTTATTCATTTCAGCTATAATGCCACCGAGTGTTTCATCTTCCATTGAAGAGAACTGATTGATGTATCTGTATTCAGCTGACTTTTTATTTGCTTTTTCCATCACTTCATTTATAGAATCCTTTATTGGCTTACTAAGGATTTCATCAATAACACCAACAAAATCTACGATTCCACTTTTGTAGTAATAGATAAGCAGTCCTAAAAGTAAGTTTCTTGCTGAGTTCTTCCAGAATGGGTCTTTAAGACCTGCAGGCATTGATATTAGGGAATACACTATTGTTTGCATAACCTCTAATATTTTTTGACTACTACTGTTCTCATTCAATGCGAAAAATGGATTATATCCATACTTACTTCTATCTTGCGGATTAAATATAAGCACATGCTCATCCGCATATTTAGCTGATTTGAAACTCAACTCTCCTTTTATATCCACCGCAAAAATTCTCGCTGTAGGATTAGCTAAAAGAGATGGAATTACATGACAACTTGATTTACCTGAACCTGAACCACCTATCAAAAATACATGACCATCGGCATTTATATCTCTACAAACGTACTTTCCTTTATGTTTTCCGAATACAATACCTGTGGGTTGCTTAAATAGCATCTGCTTAGGTACTGGTGGATACATTGCTTTTTCTTTACCAGTTATTGCATCCTGTTCTCTTGGCGTTCCCATGTTTTCCATCATTATGAAAAGTGTAGGAATAAATGAACCTAAGAATAAGAACAATACATTCTGACTGGACGATAAAAAGCGTGGGTTCTGATTGTAGAAAAATATAATTGCTCCGATAAAAATAATTGGCTGAAGCCATATACCTGAACTCAATATTTTATCTTTCATTGAACACCTCATTTCTTGTTACCGAAGCTCTGAGGCATTCTCTTTTCAGATGATATTCAGTTTTATTCAATTGCCTCAAATCATTGAGTTCATGTAACAGATACTTCTTTCCCCTTGTCATCACCATCACTGATAATAAACGGTTACCCATAATTTAGAAGTCCTCCTTTCTGCCCTTCTACTATTAAATATGAGTCCTTTTTACGAAAAGTCCCTACCTTTTTAGAATATTAATATTGTTTTTTATTTCTTATCGTGGTATGCTTATTTCGTATTTATAAACTATTAAAGGATGTGATTATATGGAATTAAGTGAAGTGGAATTAAAAGAACTGTGGTCAAGAAGTGATGAATACTTTCAGTTTTCTTTTGACGAGTACAAATCATTTGGTTCAAGACTAAAGAAATGGAGAGAACTTAACAATCTCACTCAGCGAGATGTTGCCCTCTCCATATATAAAGCAAGAGAAGCTATGCAGCTTCCCCTATCGACTACTAACAGTCTTGTTAAATTATATGGTAAGTGGGAAAGTAATGATTCAGATTTTAATACTGTATTTTCAATTGATAATCTGAGAATACTTAAGAATCTGCTTAACGTAGATTATGATTTTTTATTCTGTGAATGTGATACGCCTCATAGGACAACAAAAGATATAACAAAACAAATTGGCTTAAGCATAAAATCCATTGAGAAACTATCCTCTATGGACAAAAGATATGATGGAGATAATTCTTCTTCAGCAGCATGCTATTCATACGCATTACTTTCATCATTGGATACAATTTTGGCAGATGACAATTTATTGTGCTATTTGAGTTATTTCCTAACACATGTATTTTATGAAGAAGATGCAGCGAATGAAGACTTCAATACAATATCCGTCTTAAAACCCATAAATGGCTCTTCAGATGAAGATTCTATATTAGATGGAGAATCTATTGATATTGATATTCCAAGCCAGCTAGATATTTTCACTACAACCATAGCCACAAAACTTTGCAACCTTCGTGACAAAAAATCTATATCAACAACAAATATACCTGTATTATCCTATAACAAATCAACCCCTATAGATATTGGTCATACATTTGGAGAAAGATTACGTCACTGGAGAAGGCTAAAAGGATTAACTCAGAATGAAGTATCTGACTTGCTTATTGATTATAGAAAACACTTTAACCTCCCATCCATTGATAAAATGAGTGTTCTGCGTACTTATCAAAACTGGGAACAAAAAACAAATCCAGACAAAGAAGTCCGAATATCATTACAGGATTTAAAAATGCTCCAATGGAGTTTGGGTTGTAGTTTTGACTATCTATTAGGTGACTCTGATGAATATTATGATTTCAAACCTACTCCACAAGAAGCTCTTGGATTATCTGATGCGTCTGTTGAAAAACTATCACGTTATACAAATTCATTGTATAACCATGATGATGAGGTTCCTGCGTATGCTTCACAGATTCTTTCCGCATTAGACCTTCTAATATCAGATAATGAGTTATTATCAGACTTAACTTACTTTTTATCAGACTTGCCGTATTATCCAAGGTTGAATTTCTGTACAGTATTAAAGCCTATTGATTTTGTAATAAACTCACCTTCAGATATCGCTTACAAGGATGAACTATTTAATGATAAAGAATTACGAAATGTATTTTTACCTGATATAAGTAAACGTTTGATTATGCTCAGAGAAAGAAACCATTATAATCATCTTCCATTAAAAGAACATATAGATAAATCCATTCAATAACAATTTGAGCCATCAGAATACACTGGTGGCTCATTTCTTAATTACACGAATATAAACAGGAGATAGGCTTACTGCTACATCTTATAGCTGTTGCCATTTTCATCTCTTTCGGTGTTAGTAATAAGTCTTCTCTTCTCGTTCCTGATTTCTGTATATCTATTGCAGGGAATATTCTTTTTTCTTGTAGTTCTCTGCTCAGTGTTAGCTCCATATTTCCAGTCCCTTTAAACTCTTCATATACAACATCGTCCATCTTACTTCCTGTTTCAGTTAATGCTGTGGCTATAATTGTTAAGCTACCACCTTCTTTTAAATTTCTTGCTGCTCCAAAAAACTTCTTAGGGAATGTAAGCGATACTGGGTCTATTCCTCCAGACAATGTTTTACCTGATGGCTGACATACTAAGTTATATGCCCTTGTTAGCCTTGTGATACTATCGAGTAAGATGACTACATCCTTCCCCATTTCTACCTTTCTTTTAGCGTATTCAATTGTTTGCTCTGCGATTTTAATATGATTTGCTGCTGATTCGTCAAATGTTGATGATTTGATTTCTATTCGTTTAGAGATAGGCATTAACGCATCAGATATATCGGTTACTTCCTCAGGACGTTCATCTATGAGAAGAATAATGATATCCATTTCTGTATAGTCTTTAGCAATACATTTTGCTATTGATTTTATCATTGTAGTTTTACCAGCTTTAGGCGGTGATACTATCAATGCTCTTTGTCCTTTTCCAATAGGCGAAACAATATTGACAAGATTCATAGAATCTGTTCCTGATAATTGGATTCTTTGGACTGGATATGTTGGAGTTAAATCCTCGTACCTTTTTCTCTTATAGCATTTATCTGGTAAATAACCATTCACTGTAATTACTTCTGTTAATGCTTTGAACTTCCCTTTACCATCCTCTGCTTTACAAACAATACAGTCTCCTGTTCTAAGCTGATATTTCTTAACCAAACCATTACTAACATAGATATCATCATCAGGATTATTTCCTCTAATAAATCCATATCCTTCCTTTAAGATATCTAATATTCCTTTATGCTCCATTACAACGCTCCTTTATCCCATACAAAATACAATTATTATCATTATGTTTTTACTGTAATTAATACCTAATAAATTAAACTATAGATACGTTATATACACTTATATTAAATATAAATATTTTTACCAGAATCAGTATCAATTCCACGATTCCGATTCCATCTTCTTCTTTGATAAATTGTGTTACGTATTTCATGTTATCCCTCATTTCTTTTTAAGTATTTTGTAACTATTAGGATCACTGTGCAAAATAGTTACAGTATTTTGTTACATCGCCATAAAGGCCGGCATAATAATGATACTAATTACAATGCCAAACATGAGCATCATAGGAAGCAGTAATTTTGTTCCTGCTGTCTCTCCTAATTGTCTGCTCCATTCTTTGCGTTTTTCAAACGCATCTGCCGCTTCAGCTTCCAATAATGCGATAAATCCTTCTGTCCCTTTCTTCATATTTTGGTTGATAATAGAGGCATATCGCAAGTAAGAAAGCTGCCGGCATCTTTTTCCGAAATGTTCTATGGATGCTGCTTCGGACGCACCATTTGTCATTTCCTGATAGGCCGTTAAGACCTCTTCATATACATAACGGCGTTCACCCCCTTTCTGCAAGCGATATTGATACTCTTCTCCCAGTCTTTCAAAACATCCGCGGACCGTTAAGCCTGCGTTAAACAATAACATCGTTTTATTGACAAACTCGGGATAATCGAGTTTCAACTGCATTTGTCTGTCTTCCAGTTTTTTCCTTTCTTCTTTTTTCCATAAAACAGGAAAAAAAAGAATTGCAAGAACAGATAAAAGATAATATGGTGGCTTTTTTTTCTGCTCCACTTCGCTGTAGTGAACCTCGTAACCGCCAACTTTCGCTGGTAACGCAATTTCCTTTTGCGTTTTCTGTTCCTCGATTTTTTCGAGCAGCACATTCTTAATTTGATTGATCGCACGCTCACCCTCCGGAAGAACACTCCCATTTATAGTAAGTGAAAATGTGTATTCTTTTTCCCAGTTTCTCCATTTTGCCTGTGCAGCCACATTTGTCTGTACACCCTCATCGGGTATTTTTGCAAAATTTAAGGTCCCATCTGCATTGATATAATCTTCTGGAAGGATCCATGAGAATTCAATCCCGGTTTCCGGTACATTGGAGACAAAATTTAACGGCGCGCTTACCATTTCCAAAGAGGCATTTTTCCCCTTTAACTGTTCATTCAGGTAAGCCAGACATTTTTCATCCAGTTTTGAAAATTCTTCCCTGCTGAACTCTCTGTCTTCCAACGATATCGACATCGTTTCCTGCTTTTTTTCTCCATCCACCTGTGTCGACAGATTAAAAGTAATGTCCTTTCCTTCGCCTTCTCTGGAGATCACATTTCCATTTTGTATCGCCTTTTCCGGCGGAGAAGTCCTCCCTGCCATGTAGCATAAGAATAAAAATGCAATCAGAAAAAGAACTGCGATTCCAATTCTTTTGCACCATATTTTCTGAATCTGCTCCTCTTGTTCCTGCCTGCGGTATAACACAGAAACCATTCCCTCTGTACTCGGAAATACTTTTGTCAGCTTCCAGAAAGCCGACTCTAATTTACATTTTTTTACTGCTTTCCAAATAAGTTCTTCTCTGTCTTTCATCCAATCTGCCCCTTTCTATACCGATATATCTGTAATTTTGTGGCTCCACCAAAAGGCACCTGCATAAACCATAAGTGACACCGTCATAATCAGTATCCCGGCTAGATTTCCATACAAGGGATCCAAAAATCCCGGTGAAAAGACACGCAGATATACAATGATTCCAAAGGGAATTACATTCATGCACCTCGCCTCCATCTTCTTTCCGGCGATAACGGTTTCAATTTCCCGCTTTGTCTCTATCTTTTCGCTGATATTGTCTGCGGTACGTTTCATAATCTTGACAAGATTTCCCCCTGTCTTTTTCGCCGTCATCAGAATCTCACTAAACATCCGAATATCCTCTATCCCGCTCCGTTCGCCCAGTTCCAGCATCAGTTTTTCGACTGGGACATGAAGTCCTGCCTGCGTCGTCAGATACTCAAATTCCCTTATGATAAGATCTTCCTTCTGATACATTAACATCAGATCTTTCTGCGCTTCATATACAGAATTCTCCAACGAATATCCCGCTGACAATGCCGAGATCATGCTCTCCATCGCATCCTTAAACTGCAAAAGTAATGTCTCCTGCTGCCGCCTTAATAAAACCCCGCTGTAATATTTAAGATAAACTATTCCGCCAAGTCCACCCAATGCGATTACCGCCGGAATCCGGTTAAAAAACAGCATTCCAATGATTGCGCCAAGGACAATTCCCACCGCTCCATAACGGATTTTCTCCTGCCGTGAATAGGTATAAACTGTATATGAGATCAACTTAAACTCACCCCCGCTCTCCTACATTTATCCATCGAGCGGAGAACATGACCGGTCCTCTCTAACGTTCCCAGAATCCTTCCCTCTTCTTCCCCCAGCTCACAAAAGGTGAAAATTGGGAATACTTCAATCTCGCCTTCCATTACATTTCCAATCTCACAGATCTCCAGAACTTTTCTGGAACGGTCGCGCAGTCTTCCAAGATGAACGATAATATCTATTGCCGAAGAAATCTGCTGCCGAATTGCAGGCAGCGGAATGTCCATCCCCATCAGCACAAGGGTTTCCAATCGATTTAACATATCTTTGGGACTATTTGCATGGCCTGTAGACAAACTTCCGTCGTGCCCTGTATTCATCGCCGTAAGCATGTCAATCGCCGTCGCATCGCGGATTTCCCCGACCACTATTCTGTCCGGTCGCATTCGCAAAGCACTTCGGATCAGGTCACGGATCGTCACTTGATTCTTTCCTTCCACATTAGCATTTCTCGACTCCATTCTTACAATGTTTTTAATATTTTGTATTTGGAGTTCCGCCGAATCCTCAATCGTAATAATTCGTTCAGAAACCGGAATGTAGTTCGACAATATATTTAAAAAAGTGGTTTTTCCCGCTCCGGTTCCGCCGGAAATAAAAATATTATATTTTGCTTCCACAAGTCCCTTCAGATATCTGTCTGCTTCCGGTGTGATTGCCCCCATCGCTACCAGTTTCTCCATCGTAAGTGGCTCTTTGGGAAACTTTCGTATCGTAATAACCGGCCCTTCGAGGGCAATCGGCGGCATTACAATATTCACACGCGATCCATCTGCCAATCGCACATCCAGTATCGGAACCGACTCATTGACGATGCGGTTTCCTTCCGATGCAATCTGCTGAGCAATATCCTCCAGCCGCTCCACCGACTCAAATGTTAAACCGGTTTCGTATAACCGCCCTTCCTTCTCCACAAAAATATGATCTGGTCCATTGATCATAATCTCCGTAATTTCGTCAGTTTCAATCAGTTCCTGCAGCACATCCAGCTTTCGCATCGAATTAAAAATTTCGCGGCGCATCTTCTTTCGATCGCCAAAACGCATGTACTGCTCCTGTCCAATTTCTGTGATCACCCGGTCAATCGCATCTGCAAGATACTTTTCATCGACATCTACGCCGGTAGGCACTTGCTGCAATACCCTTTCACGAATTTTTTCTTTTATTCTGTCCATCGTTTTCACCTCCCAGTAGATGATCCTTCATTTCGTTTACATTTTTTACCTTTGGAAATGTCACCTCGCAAAACGAAATCTTGTCCCAAACAGCCTCCTTTTTTTCTGCAATGCAGTATTCCCGCAAAACATGTCTTCGAATTGCCGCTAAAAATCCATCCTCCAGTGGCATTAAAATTTCATCTGCCTGATCAAGAAGATGAAAGGTATATTCAAAAAATTGCCCAACTTCCACAATCACTCGGTCAAACAAGGATTGTTTCCGCAGTCCCTCCATCATGCTTTCAATCTCCTGAAGACTAAAATCCAGTAGATCTTTATAATGCGCCACCGGCGCAAGGATAGATATTTTTCCATAAGAATACGCAAGCGACTGAAGCGATTCTTCTGCTTTCCCATTTTCCGTGGCAAGAATCCATTCTGCCAGTCCCTGATGAAAAATGGATGGCGTTTCCTTTAGCTCTTCCGGAAAAAATACCGGGACACCACACATACTGATATAAAGCACTTTCAAATATTTCGAGCATTCCAATGCCTCCTGCAGGGCAAGTCTGGTTTTTTCTTCTCCTCCTTCCGGCGAAAAAATGCAGCAGATCCGCCCCTTTTTCCTCCTTTTTCCTTCTATTTCCTGTTCCATTTTTGTAATCTCACAGAAATTCTGCCAGATTCTCTCTCTTTTTTGGTACATAAATATTTCATTTTCCTTATCTGTCACTGGCTGACTTGAAAGATATATTCCTTTCCTGCTAAATTCTTCCAAAAATTGTCTGTCGTCAGAAATCACAATGGCTGCTTCGGAAATTTCCATTGGTTCCTGTCTCTCGGATATCATCTTAATTTCCACTTGTTTTGGGAGTTTTTGCCGAAAATACGTGACAAACTGTGTCGCGTATTCGGAATCCCTTAGATAAATATAACAAATTTTATACATGTTCCACCTTTCCCTATGAAGCGATACAGAGACAAATGCAGTACCCAAACAAAATGCAGACGGAAAAAGGTATTACTGCCTCTTTCTCCCAATTTGCCGATGCATAATAAGGAATCAGCCTTTTTTCTCTGTAAACCTGTTTTATGTAACTTGAAAAATATAGGAATCTGCGAAATAAATTCCGCTTCCTGAGAATCTTGAGTGTAGAAAATAAAGCACCGGCCAGCAGTGCGTAAAACATTACACGGGCACTAAAAACTAAACTATAATAACTACTAATAATGGAAATTAATTTGATATCTGCAGCTCCGAGCATCCGAAGCAAATAAAAGAAACTACAGACGATAAGAGGAATGATACAGCCTACTGAAAAATATATCACCCCGTGAAACAGCCCATACACCATAAAATTATGGTATAAACTTAGGCCAAGTCCCATAATAATTATTATATGGGGAACTCGATAGCAATATAGATCACAGATTGCAGCCGGCAACAACACAAGGAAAATCATCACTTGATTTTCGATGTTGTCACCCCCCTCGATTTGTTGTGATTCATATACTAGCACGAAGTATCGATTTCTGTCAACAACTTTTTTTAAAAACTTGCATTTTTTTTTCGAGAATGGTTATACTCCTACTATAAAATTTATTTGATAAGCGCGTAAATACGCGGGAAATGAGGAAATTATGAGAAGAAAAAAAGATTCCCTTTATCAGGCGAAGCAGGAGTTGCTCCACGAAATAGAAGAGGTAAAAACATCGCTAGCCATCGCCCACTCCAATTTTGACAATGTTAATGACCCGGATCTGGTCGATAGCTGCATCTATGAAATGACTGCTATTCAGTATAAATACAAATACCTGCTGCGCCGCATGCGTCAATTTGAAGGAGAGAGCACACCGATGCGTTCCATCAGATAACGTGCATTCGTTGTCTTACATTGGCCGAATCGGATTTTATGATCAAATACGATCAGATCTCCGTCGTAATTTTCTGTAAAATGATAATTGCTCACTTTCTTTTCCGACACTTCACACAGTTCAAAGTCATGTGTTGTAATAAACGTGATACAACTTTTTTCTGCCAATTTGTGCACAACAGCTTTGGCACCAAAAAGTCTGTCATTGTAATTTGTTCCCTTAAAAATTTCATCGACAAATACGATGAAAGGAACCTCATTTTCCGCTGTATTTTCGGCATAATCCAGCACTTTTTTTATCCTTAGAAGTTCTCCGTAAAACGTAGAGATTCCTCGGCTGATATCATCCTGTACACCGATTGATGTAAATATTCGCATAAACGGTGCACAAAACTTTTCCGCATTTACATAAGCTCCCGCATACATCAAAACAAGATTTACTCCAATCATCCGCATAAAAGAAGACTTTCCGCTCATATTCGAACCGGTTATAATAACAATTTCTTCTCCGCAGGAAAAATCATTGGCGATACATTCTGACTCCGTAAGTAACGGATGTTTCATATTTTTTGCTGAAAATGAAATCTCTTTTATTTTTTTCGGCATACATACCGTATCTTTCACCCAGGCAACCCCTGCGAGTGCTATAAATAATTCTATTTTTTCGATGCTTTCCATTGTGTCATATAGGATAGCACTTCCTTCTTTCATTGTATTTCGATATAAAAAAACAAGCAATGGATTTAAAATAAATACAACATTAAATAATACATTTGAAAACATATTTTCTTTTGCATAATAAAGCGATGCAATCTTACTGATTCTGTGCATTGTCATTTTTCCAAGGCGTATTTTTTCCTGATACTGACACACCACATCTTCCTTAAATTGTTCTTCCGAAACAAAAGAAATTAACCTCTCCATTTTTCCAAATGCACGGATACATTTTTCTATTTCTTCGTATTCAGCCCCATGAAAATAGGAGAATATGCAAAGGTTGCAGAGACATATTAAGAGCATAATTCCTGCTGTCCCAAACGATATCATTTCACACAATCCAAGCACAAGACTAACAAGCATGGCAAGTGCAAACACGCTTCCCATGATAATAGAAATCCATTCCGGCTTTTTGCATTCCGACGGGTACAATTTCTTTTCTTCCAGATCAAGTTTGTGGATATTCCGTATTTCCGATAAGATTGCCTGAAATTTTATGCCAAATAAGAGATGCTCTGTCATTTCCTTTACAGCGCACTGCGTCTGCTTCCACGAAGTTTCATCAAACTCTGTTTTCGTAAGCTGTTTCATGAGTTTGCGCTTTCCGCTTTTTGTGTACGCGATATTTAACCATTGAAACAAGGAATGACTTCCAAGTATATTTAAGTCCATAAGATCTTTATTTTCTTCTGTGATAAATGAGCTGCCATCGTCTGTAAAACTCTGCCAGTCATCATTTCGTCTGCTTTCGTATTTCTCTATGATCTGCAACTGTTTTTCTTCTGTCTCACATTTTTCTAACAACCTAGAATGAACTGCCAGTAAGATGATAAAACAAACTGTCACAAGAATTGCCAAAAAATAGCAAAGTAATTTTATGGGTTCAAATACAGCTCCCAAGATGAAACCAAAAACAGCCGCAGCGAATACGATCAGTTTCGTATTCGACATACGGTCGGACTGTTTTTTATTTTTGATATATTCACTTTGTATCTGCTGTTTTAATTCCATCATTTTTTTCCACATAATAATTTCTCCAATTTCCCTAAAAGCTGTTCCTGCGATTCTACACGAATCGCGTGAATCCCAAGTTTTTCTGCGCCTTCTACATTTTGTTCGCGATCATCAAAAAACAGACACTGGTCTGCTTTTAAATTGTATTTATCAAGTAAATACAGATAAATTTTTGAATTTGGTTTGATTTCATGAATCTGATAAGAAACCACTTTTCCATCAATGTCATTCAAAAAAGAGGCTCCTTTTGTGTGTTTCGTAAATAAATCCTCCGAATAATTTGATAGTAGATAAATACCATATCCTGCTTTTTTCAATTCATGTACTTTTTCCCATACTTCCGGACGCTTTACATGCATATATTCTCCATGCGTCAAAAACCAACGGATTTCTTTTGCATATTCCGGATACTTTTTCTCGTATCTGCAAATTGTTTCTTCCAATGGGTTTCCAAGATCCAGACCACTCCAGAGCGGATCGTCAAACATCGACTTTCCAATCTGCACTGCGCGTTCTTCGGTCATTCCGTAATCCTGAACCAGCATATCTTTCCAGCGGTATTCTAAAAGCACATCGCCTACATCAAAAATAATATTCTTCATCGTATTTCCTCCTAGTCTACTACCCATCTTAACACATATTTCCCACGTCGTCCATATAAAGTCTGCCATTTACACGGGTCTTTGACACTTTGTTTGCCCCTTGATTTTCACAACCCCCTACAACACAGCCCTTTGAGGCTTATTTTTTTGTCAAATTTTTGTTTTTTCTCTGTACTCTTTTGTACTCTTGTGGTATAATAGATATATATTTATATTTCTTATAGGAGGATTTATTGCTATGTATATATGTATAACAGGTAGCGACAACAATAAAGATGTTTATATTAAACAATCTTATCGAAAGCCAAATGGTAAAACATCTTCCCGTATCCATAGAAAACTGGGCAAATACAATGAGTTACTTGAACAGTTTTCCGGTGATTCTGACAAACTGATGGCGTGGGCAAAAGAAGAAGCCGCCAAAGACACTGCCGAATA
>ERZ827181.612-NODE-612-length-46535-cov-11.431519_pt1 | contig 46535 bp, 53 predicted proteins | sample MGYA00519778_ERZ827181 | MGnify/ENA primary metagenome ERZ827181 (study PRJEB31778, sample SAMEA3449273) | human gut metagenome | biome: human gut; feature: human-associated habitat; material: faeces | place: United Kingdom | collected 2010/2012 ...
AGCCAGCTGTGCGAGAAGCGCCCCAAGAAGTTCAGCTACTGCTTCCTCTTCAACTATGCCCGCAACAACGCCGACGGCACCCCGGATGAGAACTGGAACAAGGCCATTGCCAACAAGGCCTTCCGTCAGTGCTTCTCCAAGGGCATGGTGCTGAACAAGTTCTTCGCCCGTTACAACCCCATCAATCCCCTGAAGTGCGAGAACGACTTCTTCACCATGAAGGGCCTGTGCTACACCTCTGACGGCACCGACTATACCAACCTGGTGGCCAAGGAGATGGGTCTGGACGGCGAGGCTTACGACGGCAAGACCATGAAGCGCCTGCGCGCCAACAACGGCGACATCACCGAGCTGAAGAAGCAGGCCATGGAAGAGCTGAGTGCCATTGGTGTCACCTTCCCTGTTCACTGCTCCTACTATATTCTGGCTGGCTCCACCTCCGCTCTGGACAGCGCAACCGTGCTGAAGCAGTGCTTCACCGACAGCTTCGGCGATGACTTCATCGTGCTGGATATCAACACCTTCGTGTCCTCCACCATGAAGGAAGTCGTGGCACCCAAGCTGCAGAGCTTCACCCACATGGGCTGGGGCGCTGACTTCGGCGATCCCATCAACTTCCTGACCCAGATCATCGTTCACGATGACAATGCTTACTACAGCTGCAACATGACCAACATCGCAGGCATTGTGAACAATGGCCCCGCCAGCTACCAGAAGGATCTGGTTGCCGCCTACGAGAAGTTCACCGATCTGGTGAACGAGGGCCGTGCCATCGTTGACGACACTGATGCGCGCTACGCCGCATTTGCCAAGGCCGAGGCTTACTTCCTGGACGAGAACCTGATCATCCCCACCGTCTACGATATCACCTGGTGCCTGACCCACGTCAACGAGTACAGCAAGATCAACGCTATGTATGGTCCCTGCAACTACAAGGCTGTGAACTGGGAGACCAGCGAGGAGGCCTATACCACCGAACAGTACGATGCGTTTGCCGCCGCATTCGACGCAGCCACTCAGGCCTGATCGCGTGAACCAATAGCCAATCGCAAAAAGCAGAACCGGACGTTTTTGAAGCGTCCGGTTCTTTTTTGCTCCCTGACAGCACAAAACCCCGCCGCGCGGGAAAGCTCCCAGCGCGGCGGGGTCATTGTGTTAAAATACAGGAAAGCAGTTCAGCTTACAGCTGGCTTTCATACTCCTTGCGGTAGCCTTCCAGCTCACGCTGGTTGCCATACACGAAGTGGCCGTTTGCGATCTCTTCCCAGACCGGCTTGTCCACGCTGTAATCGTGGATCGAGGGGTCATAGACCAACAGCTTCTTGTGCTTTTCAAGGCTGGGGTCAGGGATGGGAACCGCGCTCAGCAGGGCTTTGGTGTAGGGATGCAGCGGATGGAGGAACAGCTCCTCCGCCTCAGCCAGCTCCACGATGCGGCCCTTGCTGATAACAGCGATACGATCCGAGATGAACCGGACCACCGACAGGTCATGTGCAATGAACAGGTAGGTCAGGCCGCGGCTCTTCTTCATCTCGTTCAGCAGGTTCAGCACCTGTGCACGGATGGAGACATCCAGTGCAGAGATGGGCTCGTCGGCCACGATGAACTCCGGCTCCATGACCAGTGCACGGGCAATGCCGATGCGCTGGCGCTGGCCGCCCGAGAACTCGTGGGGGAAGCGGGAGGCAAACTCCGGCAGCAGGCCGACCTCATGCAGGGCGTTCATCACCTTTTCATGCAGGTCTTCCTGATCCTTGTAGAGATGATGGTTCAGCAGGCCCTCGGCAATGATATACTCCACCTTGGCGCGCTCGTTCAGCGAGGACTGCGGGTCCTGAAAGATCATCTGGATCCGCTTTTTGTATGCCATTGCCTCGGCCTTGGACATCTTTTTTTGCTGATCGTAATAACTCATGCTTTATCCTCTAGTATCCATATAGACCGGTACGGCGTTGCTGCTCCAAGGCATATTCCGCCGCAGCTTGGTAAATGTTTCCGTTAGGCCCGGCATATGCGTTGATCGTTGTATTGGTGCCCTTCTTTTTGTCGTTATCGATCGCTTTCTTAAAATCGCTCCAGGATTTTGTGGTGCCGCCGCGAGGTTCGTCATTATCGCCTCCGCCGCCACCGCCGCCGCCTCCTGAACTGCGGCTGTACGATGCGGCTCTCGCGGCCTTTGCGGCCTGTTCGCGGTTAAATGCCATCTGTTCGTCGAATTGTTCTTGATTTTGAGCCATGTTTGCCAAGAACTGCAAAATATCCGACTGCGTGGACGTGGTGAATTGTGCCGCCTGCGCAGTAAGCTGTTCAGTGGTCTGCTTCCAGGCGTTATAGGCGTCGGCCATCTGCTGATAGGCCGTAAGCTGGGCCGTTTTGTCATTGCTGCGAAGCGTCTGCTCATAGTTGGCAATATTCGTCGCCAAATCTTCTTTCAGCCGCTTTTCGGTCTGCGCTAGCTGGCTAGTCGTTAGCTGCTGCTGCTGGCCGACGTAGTTCGTGTTGGCTTGATACTCCTGCTCCAAATCGGACAAGGCTTTTGCCCATCCGGATCGAGCGTTAGCCTCGGTTTGAGCCGCATACGATGACCGGGCCACACCACGGCGCAGCATGGACGACTGCAAATCAGAGATGTTTTTTTGCTGGGTGGAATTTACGCTTTCGCGGCTTTTATTCATAGCCCGTTCAAGTTGAGCCAACTGGTTCTGGTACCCAAGCTGTTCCCTTTCCGCTGCCTGCTGGGCGGCTTCAACTTGGGCGTTATATTGGGGCATATATTGATTGGTAGCCTACTGGCGGTATTCTTCATCCGTTTTGGGCGTGGTCAGTTCCAGCAACTTATCCCCGTATGGATTTTCAAATTCTCCGGGTTTATAAGTGCTGCCGCTCGTTACTTGCTTCATCATCTCTTGCAGCTGTTGCATATATCCGGCGGAACCGGTAGGAGAAGATGAACCTGACGACCCAGAAGAGCCGCCCGTCAAAGCGTTCCAAGTGTTCTTGCCCACAATGCCATCTACAGAAAGGCCGTTTTTCGATTGGTAATCGCGTACCGCAGCTTGGGTCTTGCTGCCAAAGATGCCATCAACAGATAGATCATATCCTTTGTCATTTAGAAGGGTTTGCAGCTCCGATACCGAAGAACCGCGGGAACCGCTTTTTACAGTGGAATAGGATGCCATGTTTCCTCCTTAGTCCGGCGGTATGGGCCAATCCGCCTCGTCGATGTTGTCCGGGCTCACGGTTTGAGGCAGGTCGCGGAGCGCCTGGCGGTATTCGCGCCAACGCCAGATCGCCTCGTCGGAAAGGTCGTTGTCGATCATCTGCGTCCAGTCGCTTTCGTTCAGCAGCCGGTTCCGCCGCTCCCGCAGCAGCGCCAGCTTGGCTCCATATACCTCCGCGCCCTCTGCGTCGTCGGTGAGTAGCGCCATGTTCCGAATGCCGCTGACCTTGGTTCCATCGGCCAGCAGCACCCAGTCCTCGCCCGTTTGGGCCACGGGGTGGCCGTCAAAATAGATCATGTCTCGCCTCCTATACGTAGGTAATCGTCAGCACCGCACCTGTCGGATAGAATTTCATATAGGGCGAGCTGTTGTTCGGCGCAGCAATGGCGATCCCCTTGGCCGTTCCCGCCTTGAGCGCCTCCCCAAAGCTATTGGGTAGTGTAATCGTCTTGGTGTCGCCCCGATCCCAGGCGATGCTGCTGGTAGCGGTCCCAGTGAAAGAGGGCACAGCGTTGGGCAGGGCGGTATAGTTGTGCAGGTAGAAGGTAGGCTTTTGAGGGGAAGCGCTGCCGTTGGCCGTGGCATACCGCCGGCAGGTAAAGGTTACTTTCTGGATGGTCTTGCCCGATAGCGCGGTCTTGATGGCGCTGTAGTCAAAGAACCACATCCCGCGCTTATATTTGCCGCTGGTGTAGGCGCCCTGGAACACGTCGTTTTCCTTGTATAGGTCGCCAGCGCGCACGCTGCCTCCGCCGGTGGAGGTGAAGCTCTTGGTCACCGGTACGGCCACCGCACCGCCCTGTGCCGTCTGGGTGGGGGTGGAATTAAAGTCAAAGACCTTGCCTGCGCTTTCCACATAGGCCGCATTTGTCCCATAGGGGACGATCCCTGATAGCAAGGCGACGGAACCTGCATAGGAGAATACGCCGTTGCGGGCCGTGCCTTTGGTGCCCGATATGTATACATGGGACATCTGTGTGCACATTACGGAGCATCCCCAGCCGTCGCTGCCATAGTTGGCGTTGATGTCGCAGTCCCGCACCCAGCCGGAGCAGTTGGAGATGTTCAGGGCCCGGCTGGCCGCGCCGTTGGTGTTTACCGTCAGCTTGTAGAGGGTGAACCGGCAATCGTAGAGCAGCACCGTGTATTGCCCGTCGCTGTAGGTCGTGCGGGTATCCACGATTTTTCCGTTCTGAACGGTGACGGGCCCCTTGGTGGCGCGGATCAGCAGGTAACCGTTGAGGGTGTAACCGCCCAGGTTGAGAACGAGATTATTGAAGGTGCGGTTTTCGATCCGCACCTCCTCGGTCAGGTTGCTGACCAAGTTGATCTGCACATACCCCCGTTGAAGGGTCGGCAGGTTTTCCAGGCAGTCGGATATGGTGGCGAAAGTGCCGCCTGTGCCGACCGAATAGCTCAGGTTGCCTTGTGCGCCCAGAGAAGCCACCGAATCGGACACGATCTTGTCGGCGTAGAGCTTGTCAAAGCCTGCATCACCGGCGCTCATGGTCAGCACGGGGTCGCCGGAGGCGTCGAGAATTTCCAGGTTGAAGTTGGGGGTGGAGATGGTGACGTTGTCGTCCTGGATGGTGACGCCGCTGGCGGTGACGGCGTTGGTGCCGGCCACGGCCCAGGCGGAGCCTGTCCAGCGTTTGAGCATGTTGGGGGAAAGGGAAATGTCCAACCACAGCATGTTGGTTGTGGGGTTCTCCGGGGCCGTGGCCGACCGGATCACCTTCTCGCTGTCGTATGTGCTCTGGCTTACCTTCAGCGCGATCTCGTCCGCTTGCTGCGTAATAGAGCTTTCGGCAGCTGTCATTCGCTGGGTAAGCCCGGTAATAGCGTTGTTGGCATTGTTTACATCATTCTGTGCCTGCGCCGCCGCATTGGCCGCGTCCAATGCCGCCTTGTCGGTTACAGGCTGCCAGGCGCTTCCATCCCAGCGTTTGGGCGTGTTGGCCCCGTTTGTCGTATCAATCCATAGGCTGTTGGCATCGCCTTCTGGCGCAGTATTTTGGGCATAAACCCGGCCTTTGCCATTGGCGATCCCGGCTGCCTCTAGCGCTTCTTGGTTGGCTGCGTCTGCGGCGCTCTGGGCGGCTTGTATGGCCGCGTCCATGGCCGTTTTGTCTTGAAAATAAGTTGAACTGCTTACTTTGGTTTCTATTTGTTCCGCCGTTTGGCTGAACATGGAATTGACTTCGACCTGGGTATAGTAATCCTCGGGAATCATACCTTCGGGTTTCCATTCCGTTCCATCCCAGCTTTTAATTTGGCTTGGCGTTACAGACTGGTCGATCCATAGCATCCCCTCGGATGGAGAATCAGGCGGGTTTACGCCGCGATATACCTTGTCTTTTAGGTATTCGGGCATAAGTACAAGCCCTTCTCGTGAGACAACAGCGTTAATTTCATCAGGGTTTTGCTTGATCCAGGAGGATACGCCGTCCGCGTCTAATTTGTTGGATATTACTTCCTGGGTTGCTCCGGTCAAATCATGAAGCGCGATCCGACCGTAGAGCTTTGTATGCAGCTCCCGAAGGACGTTGTTGATTTGAGTAACCGTGGAATCTAGTTCTTCTTTTGAGACAGACCCGTTCTGGTGGGGGAGGCGGTAAGGAGGACGTATTTCATTAAAATCGCGCATATAAGCGGATTGTTTGCGGTTATCCATGCCTTAACCTCCTTTTAGTCTCCATCTAGTTCTGTTTCAATCTGAATGCCGGTTGATATTGAAAAGCGTGTATCGCTTTCGATCTTAAAGCGGAATTGACGCCCTCGATTCGATATGTTTTTCTGAACGGGTTTTTTCTTCGCCGCTTCCGGCGTAGGAATGGGAATTGTTTTGGTTTTTGTTTTCCGTTCAGTCTGAATACTGAAATTGATCGGCCCTGATCCCTCCGCGAGGCAGCGGACGCGAAATCCGGATTTTGTCGTTTCTTTGGCGTCCATATCCGTCCAAGGGGATTCCCATGGGAGCCATCGTAACAGCTTCCGGAACCGGGGCGGAGATGAACGCCGGCGCGGTCATCACCTGCGAAGACAAGAAGTGGAAAGGCTTGATCGTGGGAATCGGTGGAGTGTTCGCGATTCTGGATCCGGCTTACACCCTGTCGGTTCCGCCTATGCAGGTGATCTCCGGAGGATTTGACACCTTAAGCCATGCCATGGAAACTTATTTTGGAAATTCGGATCAGGAGAATGTGTCGGATGATGTATCCCTTGCGATCATGCGCAGCACGGTAGTAAACATGCGGCGGCTTCTGGAGAAGATGGATGATATCCAGGCAAGAGGGAACCTGATGTGGGATTCCGCAATGGCGGAAAACGGCATCTTAAAAGCAGGGCGCCTGACAGATTTCCAGGCGCATCAGATCGAGCATCAGCTTGGAGCGTATACGGACTGCAACCATGGACAGGGACTGGCTGGGATCCACCCGGTATACTACCGGCACATTCTGGAAGACGCGAGGGAGAAATTCACCCGTTTGCCAGGGAAGTATTTCAGGAAGAAACAGCGGAAGAAGGAATTGAAGCTTTGGCCTCATTTATCCAAGAATGCGGCCTTCCAACCCGTCTTGGCCAGTTGAGATCCAAGGCAGAGATCACGCCGGATATCCTGCGCAAAGTGGCGGATACCTGCAATATCATCAAATGTGGCCCTCGTGAATTGAGCCGGGATGAGATCTATGAGATCCTGATGGAATGTAAGTAGGAGGGAAAAGGTTAGAAAGGAGACAAATGCTATGAAAAGAAAGATCATCAGTATCCTTTTAACGATTGCGCTGGCCGCCGCGCTGACTGCCTGCGGCCAGACCCAGAACAGCGCGGAAACGCAGACGGAAGAGAGCGGCCAGACTTCTGGAGACGATCAGAGCGGGGCGGATGCGCAGACGGAAAGCGGGAATGTACTGATCGCTTATTTTTCCTGGTCAGGGAATACCGCCCAGATGGCTTCCTCTATCCAGGAGCAGACAGGAGGGGATCTGTTTGAGATCCAGCCGGTGACTCCTTATCCGGAAGATTACAGCGAATGTGGAGATGTGGCCCTGGAAGAGCGGGACAGCAACGCAAGGCCAGAGATCCAGAACCTGCCAGAGTCCCTGGAGGGTTATGATACCCTTTTTATCGGCTATCCTAAAATGGAGCAGGGTTATATCTGTGTATAGCGGTGTATTGCGTAGAGGAAGGAGGGCGAATAGGTACAGAAAACACAGCAGAAAGAAAAAAGTGTGTATAGAGTAAGGTAGGAACGACCATGAAAGTGGTCGCTTTTTTTATGCCCTCCTACCGGGCAGAAGGGAAATCAGATTTCAGAATGGAGATGTAGACGATGAATGAATGGGAACGCCTGCACCAGCAGGCCAAGCGGTACCAGGCAGAGTATCCTCCCGGTACCCGAATCATGTTACTGAGCATGGGCAGAGATCCCTGTCCTGTCGAGGATCAGACAAGAGGCACTGTCAAAGTAGTGGATGATATCGGAACACTGCACTGCTCGTTTGACAATGGAAGATCTCTCGGCGTTGTGCCTGGTGAGGACTCATTTCGCAAGCTGACGGAGGAAGAACTGGCAGAGGAACAGGAATCCGGCATGACTGAGGATCAAGGCCCCGTCATGGGAATGTAGGAGGTAAATCATTTGGAAATTGAAATTGAGATTCCGGAGGCGCTGGTGGAGCCGCTTTTGATCCAGGCTGCCATTGAGGAAGTACCTGTAGAGGAAATTGTAACAAGGGCGATTCAGAAATTCATGGAAAGAGGTGAACAAAGTGGCTGCTGACGGGAAGAAAGGCATTACGGTCAAAGTCGATGCGGCTTTGCATGCCGAGATTACACAATATCTGCAAGACCACGGGATGACGATGACGGAGTTTGTCACGCTGGCCTTGCAGGATGAACTGCATCCTAAAATTGATGAAAAGGAAGGGAAAAACATGGAGAAAATGAGGACACTGGCATTTCAGGTGCCGGAAAGCCTGTTCCAGCGGATTAAAGATTATCTGCACCGCAATAACATGACGCAAAAGGACTTTGTCATCGGCCTGATTGAGCAGGAGCTGGATCGGGATCTGGCTGAGAGTCAGGAAACCGGCGAGGCCCAGGGTGACTTCGAGGATACGGAGGAACTGGAGGATACAGAGCAGTTGGACGCTGATCAGGAGTTACCGGGAGATCAGGAAACTGCTTCTTCTGCGGAGAAAATGGATGAAGCGGAACCCTCTATCCCCGATCAGGAAGTGCCGGGGACATCTGAGGAAGGCCCCGATGCTGAAGAACTGGATGAGATGTCCCCATCGGAGGAAACCGGCGAAGCAGACTATCAGGACGATGAAGATATGTCAGAAGATGCCCTGGAGGATGAAGGCTCGGAAGAAACCGAAGATACTCTGGAGGTTGAGGACGAGGAAGAAACGGAGGCCGTCCTGGAGGACGAATACGAAGATGAATCCGGGATTGAGGACGAAGATATGGATGAGGATGAATCGGAAGATGAAAATGTAGGTTTCGCTATGGGAATGTGAGGTGGATGCAGCCTATGACCATTTATCAGGAAGAACTGCTGCGCCGCCTTCCTCAATTAGACTGTACTGGGTATTATGGCTATCGGGATGGTCTGCTCCACATTTTTCACGGAGACGCTCCTTTCTGTCGTCAGACACCCGAAGGCTTCCTACGGTTTTATGAGGATCAGTTTGAGGTACTAAGCCAGACGGAACTCTATGATAAAATTCATCAAGAGGTCAGAGCCATCCGTGAGTATGTGAGCCTCTATGAAGCAGCCCCACAGATGGAGGCGGATGGCGTCCATGATTACCGGAAACTGGCGGAGTATGGGAATATCGTCCTGGCCGGAACGTATAGTGAAAACTATGGTTTCATGTTTACCACATGGGATCAGGATAAAGAGCGTGGCTATGTGTCCGGCGGCGATTACTCTCCAAATTATGAATATGCAAAAGAATCTTTCGTCCGGCGTTCGGGGCTGATTCAGGAACAACGCCTGTTCCAGCCAGCAGAAGCTGAAAATCTCTATCGTTGTGTGGACTACGCCAGAAATCACTGCGGCTCTCTTACCTTCGAGCAGTCGAAAGCGTTGGATGAGCTGGCGGAAAAGCTGTCGTATGGCTATCCGGAGATTGAGAAAAATCCTCCCATCTTTGAACCGGAGGATGGCCCACAACTGAATCTGTAACCTAAGTGACACCCTTGCTTTGTTGATGAAGCGAGGGCTTTTTTTATGAAAGGAACCATGAATGATGTATTTTACCGAAACCGAAGCCCTCCGTGAGCTGGAGATCCTCATGCAGATGATTCCCGGTTTCCAGCCCAAGGGCTATGGGAGCATGGTCATGCCGGATCAGATTTATATCTATCTGCAGGAACCACCCCCGCCAACTTATCAGGAGATGATTGCGGATACCATGCATGCTGTCCGATATCGCCCCTTCCTGCAAAGAGTGGAGGAACTTCTAAACGAAAGCGAGATGAGGCCCATGAACTATCTAAGCAATCACCATCAGAAACTTTTCCGGATGGCCATCCAGAAAAAAGACAGGAAAAATTATGCCCTGCTGTCGGCACTTTATCTTTTTACCGCCGATCCGAGGCTCTGGCGCATCATGAGGCATCAGGTGGATGGGAACCTCATCCGGTTTGACCGCCGGAAACTGTGCGGTCTGAATGAATACACTTATCCCCTTTACTGTGCCGCCAAGGATTTATATATGGGAACCCGGCATCTTACCATCCGGGATCTGGCTGACCGGGAACTGATCTCCCCGAAACAGTTCGCCGCCATCTGCAATGCCATGGCAATCCGCAGATTCGGTCTGAAAGCCGTAGAACCGGCAGAAAAAAAGGAGGAATGTGAACCATGAACATCGAAGAAAAGTATCCCCTTCTCATTGGGCATTCAGACCAAGGAAGTCAGGAGCTGCATAGCATTCAAGAGGTGGCGGATTTCATCTGCAGCCAGGGGCTGGAGAGCGATCTGTTGATTACCCAGGAGGATGGCTCTTACTTTCTGAATACCTTTGGCATCTATATTGACCGGATTGCCGACATGGAATATCGTGAGGCACTGCTGAAGGTGTTGATCCCCATGCAGATGGAGCTGGATGGCACTATGGAGGTAGATGAGGAACCCAGCCCGGAGGACGAGCGCCTGAAGGAAGTCAATAAGCGTCTGGAGCCATTTGAACTGTATCAATGCGGCAACGGGAAATATGGGCTGTCCCTTCCGTTTTCTTTTCTGCAGGAACCCTATGAAGACTACGGGCAGGCGGCGTTTAACCGGTTCGCAGAGGAACATGGCGAAGAAGCAAAGAATTCCTTCGGCCTGTATACCCACGGGAATGGCTATGAATGGGAGAAAGTCTTCCAGACAGCATTTCAGGATGATGCCGGATTGGGGAGGATTTCGTTTAACAGCGAGGCCGGAGGATTTTACTGCTACTGCCCGGACGCCGCTCTGCTGGAGCGCATGGGAATGGCATTCAAGGCTATCTGCGATGATCCGGATCAGCTTCAGGACATGGTAAACCGTGCGCTCTCGGATGGGCAGGACGAAACGCCAGGGATGCAGTTATAAGAAAGAAGAAATGGAGATGGAACAATGGAACCCGATAGAGAAACCTTACAGATTGAAGTGGTCGCAGAAAATGCTGACCGGAGCGGCGTCTATTTTACGGTCTTAGGCCTTCCTGCCATGGGCGGGCGGATTTGGGATGCACTCCAGAGGCTCCGGTCTACAGCGACTCCGGAACGCCCTTTCGATGTGAGCATCCGGGAAAGCCCGAAACTCCCGGAGCTGGCCGGTATTACCCTGATCGCTCCCACGCTCCCAGAGCTAAACTTTTTTGCCCGCCGCTTGGCATTTATGCCGGATGAGGACATTCTGCTTTTGAAGGGCGTGCTTCTCCAGCGGCTGGAGGCTGGCCAATATGAGAACGGAATTCCCATGAAGGAATTGATCAACCTGACCTATGGACTGGATACAGTCATGATCGCTTCGAATGTCGGTGACGATGAAGCCCTGGGGCGGTTTGTTGTCGAGAATGAGCTGAATGAAGATGTAAACGCCATCCCGGAGTCCTCCCTCTATCTGCTGGATCAGGCGCAGATTGGAAGACTGCAGAGAAAAAATGATGGCGGCGTGTTCGTGGATGGCTGCTACGTGGTAGCCGGGGAATACGAGCTGGCCGAGATTTATGATGGAACCCATCTGCCGGAAACAAAAGAAGAACCGGAGGATGCGGTATTCCGGCTTTTGGTCGCTCAGACTCCCATGGACGATCCGAAGGAAACCGTTGGAAGTGCCGAGTGGATCAGCCTGCCCATCCCGCCGGAAAAGGCAGCGCAGATCGCTCATGCCCATAACGAGATGTGCATGGAAGACTGCGTTTATTTCGACATGGATTCCGCCATCCCGCAGATCGATGACCAGGTCTATAACAGCATGGATCACTTTGCCCGGTTAAACCAGATCGCCATGCAGTATCAGGCCATGTCTGAACCGGAGCAGATCAAATACAAGGCGGTGCTGGAAGCCGAGGCGCACCTGACGATGGAAAAGGCATTGGAGCTTGCCGCTCATCTTCCAGAGTATGAATTTACGCCTTCCCCCTGTGATGAAGCGGACTTTTTCAAAGAGTATCTGGCTCATCACCTGGACACCCGCATGGATCGGCGGTGGCTGTCCACCATTGCAACGCAGGCCGAAGGAGCCAGATTGCTGCAGAGGCTGGGCGCAACACAGACAGAATACGGAATCCTATCGGCCCGTGGGCATTCCCTGTATGAATTGGTTCCCTACGGGGAGCCATCCAGGGAACTATCCGCCCAGGCCCTGACCGATGAAAAGCTGGAGGTAGTGGAGGTGCTTGGGCAGACCGCCTTGTTTACCAATGGCCGAGTTACCGAGCAGGAGCTTCCGGATGGGCTTTACCGCTATGACCTGCGGGAAGGAGAAAATGTGGCTTTTGCCACCATTGAAAGGAACGTGGCTGCAAATCACGCTGGTACGATCCTGACCAAAGCACCGCTGGATTTTGGCGGTCAGGAATATCTCGTCTTTGATGAGGATACCAGCCCAAACTTTCTGGGTTACGACCTGACACCGGAGGAATTCCTGCAAACGGATTTCACCCAGACGGATGCCCAGGAGGAAGACTCTGCCCCGCAGATGGGAGGAATACAGTAATGATGTTTGCTCTGGATTTTGTCCTGGGCCTGATCCTGGGAGCGGCGATTACCGCCCTGGCAGCCATGGCCCTGTTCAGTTATCGGGAATATCAGCGGGAAACCGCTGCGGAAATTGAAAAGCTGAGTAAGCGCCTGAATGAAACACAGGCGATGATGAACCAAACAGAAATGGAGAGAAGGATTCATGGCAACAATCACTGAAATCAAAGCCGAGCAGCTCCGGCGTCCGGATACTCCGGAAGGGCTGATCCTTCAGGGCTGCGGCGGGGATCTGCAGGAATGGGTAACCGGCATCAATGACATGCTGACGGAGGAAAATATTCTGCTGGACGGGAGCCGGTTTGAACAGGCTTCTGTTTTTGAACATCAGGGCCTGACCAACCTGTTCCTCCCCTTTGACGATGTCAAGCTGGACATGGGAAAGCTGGCAATCTGGCGCTTGAACACCCGTGAGCAGTTCGGGAGCATGTGGTGTTCTGACTACGTGGATAACCGGCTGGGCGGCCCTTTGGAAGAAAACGCCCCGGCACAAAAGCCGGACTGCCCTCTCATTGGGCAGAACGGAAACATCTTTAACCTGATGGGGATTGCCAGCCGGACACTCAAGGAACATGGCATGGAGGAACAAGCCAGGGAAATGCGGAGCCGCATTATGGAATCCGGCAGCTATGATAAGGCCCTGGTAATTATCGGAGACTATGTCAATATCACTTCTATTGATGAGACGGATGAGGATTTCGAGGAAGGGATGGACATGGACTTATAAACCATTTGAAAGGAAGGAGAGGTGAAGAAAGATGGCTGCATTTTTATCTGGAACTGTGGTTGGAGGGATCATGGGGATTGTGATTTTATGCCTCTGCCAAGCGGCATCCCGTGCTGACCGGGATATGCCAAAACTTTAAGTATCGCTAAAATTACGCCGGTATCAATCGCCCTTTAAGACGGTTGATACCGGCTTTTTTGCTTTCCGGGCGGTTGGTGCCACCAAGGAGGTGGTGAATATCAAAACACCTGTGAGCTGGGTGGGCAATAAAACGTCCATCCTCCACATTCTCTATGCGCTGTTCCCAATCCGCTATGAGCGGTATATCGAACCCTTCGGCGGCTCCGGCGCAGTGCTGTTAGGCAAGGCTGAGCCGGATAAATTCGAGGTTTACAACGACTACAATGGGAACCTGGTGAACCTGTTCCGCTGTATGCGTGACCGGCCTCTGTCCTTTATCCGGGAGCTGGGCTTTCTGCCCTTAAACGCCAGGGATGACTTCCTGGTCTTAAAGAAGTTCTTCCAGAAGGAAGAGTTCACCGATGAATTCTTAAATCAGGAGCTGGATCTGACCACGATTGTCTTGCCGGAAATCAAGGCGGAGGAAATCCGGGAGCTGTATAAAAAGGCCATGCATGATTATGACCTGCGCCGTGCGGTAATGTTCCTAAAACTCATCCGCTACAGCTATTCCAGTTCAGGAAAGAGCTTCGCCTGTCAGCCCTTCTCCGTCCGGAGCCTGTTCGGGCTGATCCAGGATTTCAGCATCCGGATGGAGAACGCTGTCATCGAAAATCAGGACTTTGAAGTGCTGATCAGCCATTATGACCGCCCGGATGCCTTCTTTTACTGTGATCCGCCCTATTTCAGCAGCGAGTATGTGTATGAGTGCGGATTTACCTGGGAGGATCATGTGCGTCTCCAAAGCACCCTGGCGGATGCGAAGGGCAAATGGCTGGTGTCCTATAATGACTGCCCGGAAATCCGGGATCTGTACCGGGGATCGGAATTCTTTGATTTTAAGCGTATCCACTCCATGGTGCAGAAATATGAGGCGGGCAAGGAATTCCCTGAACTGCTCATCGGCAACTATGACCTGTATGAGAGGGAGCGCCGGAAACCGCATCAGATGACGCTGTTTTCCGATCCCAGCTTCGATTACGAAAAAACCTTAAAGGAGTGTATCATATCATGCAAGAAAAAATCGTAAAGGGATTTATTTTCATGCCTGTACCCGCCGATCTGTTCATGGCCTCCGGCATCGAGCCGCTGTCGCTGCTTCGTTACTCCGCCTCGGAGGGCCGGATCGTCATTGAAGTGATGGATGGCATGGAAGACGATATCGCCTGTGATGGCGATTGTGAGAACTGCCCTCATGCGGATGCTTGCGAGGAAAGTGAGGTGTTCTGATGGGGCCGATGTACCGTGTCCTCGGTAAACGGGGGCGCATTACCATCCCCTTTGAAATCCGCAAGCGTGTGGGCTTTGCCTACAATGACATTCTGTCTTTCACCGAGCAGGATGACCGCACCGTGGTGGTAAAACGGGAAAAGATCTGCGATGAGTGCAAGGCAAAGGAACGGGCCAAGGATGACGAGGTATCGCTGCTGGAATTCTTAAATAGCCTTACCCCGGAGGAACAGCATGCGGCCCTGATCCATCTGTCTGTCAAATGGGCGGAGAAAAAGGGCGGTGATTTTTATGGATAGCCGAAAGCCCCTCTATCGCCATTCTCTGAAGGAGGCTGTCCGGCATGAGGAAAAAGATCTCTGGCGGGAAAGTTATAAGATCAACTGCGACTGCGCCAGGGCCATCGAGCGGAGCATTGCCGAAAACTATGATGGCAAGAAGCTGGGGCCGGATCTGGCGGAGCCGATTATCCAGCAGTATGGCTTCAACCGTGTGAACTGGGTGCTGGCCAATACCGTACAGCAGAAAAAAGAAGATGGCCGCATCTCCCCGGAAAACCGGCAATGGGCAGAAACCTTACCGATTCCCCAGGAGGAGCATAACTGGCAGTTTGAAGTAAATTCCCATCCGGGGCTGACGGATCTGTTCATAGGCGATGTGCGAAAGGCATGGCAGGCCCTGGGCCTGTTTACCGCCGCCCACTGTGTGGAGAACAGCCAGAATCAGGACTATACCGGGAAACTGCTGGTGCTGAACCCTCATATCCTGGGCAGTGCCTACCAGACACCGGAGCGTCAGCTCTTCCTTGCCAAGGATGGATGGGGATGCATCCCCGGCGCTCCCAGGCAGACGGTGTTCGGGAGATTCTTAAGCGAGGAAAAGGATCAGATTACCTTTTTCAACCGCTCCGATTTTATCGGAGTCCTGAGCGCGGAATATCTGCCGGATTGGGCGAAGGAAAAACTTGCGGCAATGGAGGTGCCGGAGACGGAGGAAACCCCGTCCGATGGCATGACTTTGCAATAAATCAAACAGGAGGAAAACCATGGCAACGAAACAATCAGAAAACGGGCAGAAGAAAAAAGCCCCGGCCTTCAGCGCCAAGATCGATGCCCTGTGCGACACCGGCTCCAGCACCAAGGCGTTCGCCAGTGTCTGCATTTCCGGGCGCTTTGTTGTCCGTGACATTGCGGTGATGGAGGGCAAGAACGGACTCTTTGCCCGGATGCCGTGCCGCTCCTACCAGGACAGGCATGGAAACACCCACTATTCGGACACCTTCTTCCCGCTGAACGCAAATGACCGCACTGCCATCAATGAGGCGGTTCTGTCCGCCTATCAGCAGGAGCTGGAACAGAGCGAGGCGGAAGGGCTGGACGAAAGCGAGGACGCATCCGAAGGGATGGCTCCTCAGATGTAAAGTGGCCGGAGTATTCCGGCAAAGTGCGTAACGAAAACTGAATCAGGCAGCATGGAGGGATACATCTGCGGATGCGTCCTTTTTTGTTTGCCAACAAGGAGGAAAAATTAATGTCGAAAACAAGCGTTTTCAAGAGGGGCCTCACCGCATTTATGGCGATGCTTCTGTGCCTCTCCAGTTTTATCGGTCTTGGAACGACCACTGCCTATGCCGCTGGCGAGCAGGCGGAGGTCTATATGATCTCTTTCCCCCGTGACGGGGATGCCAACTATGGCGGCGATTGGGGCCATCCGAACCTCCACTATATGAATGGCTGGACAAGTGGAAGTTCCAACAAGACAACGATCCGGGCCATGGGTTCCTATACGGGAATCGCCTGCTACTGCATCGAGCCTGGTGTCACACAGAACACCGGGGATGTGCTGACCAAGTGGGATGAGAACTTTTGGGATAACTATCCCTCGAATCTCAACAGCACCATTTCGCCGGATGAGATCAAGACCTTTATTGGCCGGATCTTCCAGTATGGCTATACCGGCAACATCTCCCTGGACTGGCGCAGCCAGAATGCAGGTGCGGATAACCTGGCCCACCTGATCGCTACCCAGCTCCTCGTCTGGGAAACCGTGGTCGGGGAACGGGATTCCAACTTCCAGAAGGTGGACACCGGCGGCTATGACGCAGTGCTGGATCAGATCAGCACCGGCCATCCGCTGTACAACCAGATCATGAGCTACTACAACAGCATGGCCACAAACGTACAGAATCACACCAAGCTGCCCAGCTTCATGAGCAAGAGCGCAGACAGCGCCCAGACCTTTGAGTTTGAATGGGATGGCAGCCAGTACAAGGCGGTTCTCACCGATGAAAACAACGTGGTGGGATCGTTCAGCTTCTCTGCCAGTGAGTCCGGCGTCAACTGTTCGGTGGAGGGTAACCAGCTCGTCATCACAGCAGCCGAAGCGCCCAGTGAGTTCATGACCATCACCGCCTATAAGGAGGCCACCCGCTATGGCGTGATCACCTGGACGGATGGAAATGTGGGCGGCGGTGTTCAGGACGTGGCTACGTTTGCCGAAACGGTCAGCGATTCCGTCCAGGGCTTTGTGAACCTGAAAGTAAGTTACGGTTCCGCCAAGATCATTAAGACCTCTGAGGATGGCATCGTGGAGGGCCTCTCTTTCCAGATCACAGGGAATGGCGTAGACCAGACCGTCCAGACTGGCTCCAATGGGGAAATCCAGATCGATAACCTGAAGCCTGGGGATTACACCATTACCGAGCTGTCGGAAGACCGCTATGTGCCGCAGGATTCCCAGACCGTGACGGTTTATGCCGGTCAGGTGGCCACTGTGGAATTCTCCAATATCCTGAAGAAATTCACGGTGGAGCTTACCAAGAGCGACAGTGAAAAGGGCGAGGCCCAGGGCGATGCAACCCTCGCCGGAGCTAAGTATGGCCTTTACAATGGAGAGGATCTTGTGGACACCTATACCACCGATGAAAATGGCTCCTTTACGACAGCGGAGTACATTTGCGGCCCTGACTGGACGATCCGTGAGATCGAGCCGAGTCCGGGCTACCTGCTGGATGAAACCGTCCATGAGGTGGGTGCTGATGCCGGGAACTTTACCATCGAGCATAATACCATTCCGGTAGGCGTAGGCGAAGATGTGATCAAGGGCGATATTGCCATCATCAAGCACACGGACGATGGCAGCACTCAGATCGAGACACCGGAGGAAGGGGCTGAATTCCAGATTTACCTGAAGTCAGCAGGCAGCTACGATGCCGCCGATCCGGACGAGAGGGATATCCTGACCTGCGATGCCGATGGCTTCGCGCAGAGCAAGAAGCTCCCCTATGGGGAATATGTTGTGGAGCAGACCAAGGGCTGGGATGGCACTGAGTATATGCCGGCCTTTACGGTCACGATCAACGAACATGGAAAGACCTATAAGTACCTCATCAACAACGCTGAGTTTGAAGCCTATCTGAAGATCGTCAAGGTGGATGCGGAAACGGGAGAAACCATTCCCTATGCAGGAGCTACCTTTGAAATCTACGATCCCGATGGCAACCTGGTTACCATGACCACCACCTATCCGGAGGTACAGGAGCATACCCAGTTTGTAACCAATGAGGAAGGCTGGCTCATCACGCCGGAGGTACTTCCCTTTGGCGAGGGCTATTCTATCGTGGAAGTCGAAGCGCCCTACGGATATGTCCTGAATTCCGATCCCGTGTTCTTTGATGTGACACCGGAGAATGCGGTCAGCGAAGATGGCATTGTCCTGGTCATTGCGGAGAAAGAAAATGCCCCGCAGAAAGGAACCATCACCATCGAGAAAACCGGCGAGGTGTTCTCTTCCGTGGAGATCCAGGAAGGAAAGCTGCAGGATCGGTATAAGCCGATTTACGCAGAGTCCGGGCTGGAAGGAGCCGAATTTGAGATCCGGGCTGCGGAGGACATTACTACGCCGGATGGCACTCTCCGTTACAGCGCAGGCGAGGTTGTGGATACCCTGACCACTTCGGCGGATGGCACTGCCACCAGCACGGAACTGTACCTGGGCAAATACGAAATCGTGGAAACCAAAGCGCCTTATGGCATGGTACTGAATGAGGAACCCATTTCTGTGGAGCTTGAGTACGCCGGACAGGAAGTGGCGGTCACCAGCACCTCCGTCTCTATCTACAATGAGCGCCAGAAAGTCCTGGTGAAGCTCTATAAGGATTTGGAGAAGGATGAACTGTTCGAGATCGGCACCGGCGATGAAATCCTCAATGTTTACTTCGCCCTCTACGCATCCGAAGACCTGACTGCCGCCGATGGCACGACTATCCCGAAGGATGGCCTGATTGAGATCGCTGGCGTCCAGGCGGACGGTACCCTGACCTTTTCGGCAGACCTGCCCATTGGCTCCTACTATGTGAAGGAATATTCCACCAACGAGCATTACCTGATTTCTGAGGAAACCTATCCGGTGGTCTTTGAGTATGGCGGCGAGGACACCGCTGTGGTGGAGATCGTGGTCAATGATGGCGATGCGATTCTCAACGAGATCATCCGTGGCAGCATCAGCGGCATCAAGGTGGATGAAAACGGAGAGCCGCTCCCCGGCGCGGTCTTTGGGCTGTTTAAGGCAGACTGCACGGAGTTTACCGAGGAAAATGCGATCCTGACTGCGGAATCCGCGGAGGATGGCAGCTTCTCCTTTACGGATGTGCCTTACGGAATCTGGCAGATCAAAGAGATTTCTACCGTGGAGGGCTATGTCCTTTCCGATGAGATCTTTGAGGTACAGATCGATGAGGACGGCCAGGTCATCGAGCTGGGCAACATTGAGAACAAGCCAATCACCGGCGAGCTGGAAATCACCAAGAAAGACATCGCAGATGGCAAACTCCTGCCGAATGCAGGCTTCCGCATCAAAGACGAGGATGGCAACCTGGTGGCCGAGGGCTATACCGATGAGAACGGGATCGCCCGTTTCACTCTGGAGTATGGAAAATACACTTACGAGGAATTCGATGCGCCGGATGGTTACCAGATTGACACGACACCGCATTCGTTTGAGATCAGAGAGGATGGTGAGATTGTGAAAGCGGAAATGACCAACGAAAAGATCCCGACTGTGGATGTGCCGCAGACCGGAGACAGCAGCATGACGGGCTTCTGGATCGGCCTGGGCGCCATCGCCCTGGGCGGCCTGGTTGCCCTTCTGATTATCCGTAAAAAGAACAAGGATGATGAGTAAGATGAAAAAGGTGTATATCTGCTCCCCGCTGGGCGGCGATGTTTCCGCTAACCTGGAACGGGCCAAGCAGTATGCCAGATATGTATTCTCCTGTGGGGCAGCTCCGGTTGTCCCTCATTTTTATGCCCTTGTTCTGGAGGATGGCAATCCAGAGGAAAGGCAGCTCGGCATGCAGGCCGGAAGGAGTCTACTCTGGCTGTGCGATGAGCTGTGGATCTTCGGGGATCATGTTTCGGCGGGCATGCGGGAGGAAATTCGCTTCTGCCAGAACTTAGGTCTGAAGATCCGGACAATCACGGAGAAACAATTCGCAAGCGGCAAAGCGCCGTAAAATGTAACTTCGACACAGAGGAATCGTTTTGTGCGGCAGACGTTATAAAGCGGTTCCTGTATGCCGAAGGCGTCTGCCGCCAGACATTCCTCCCCATTTTGATAGGAGGATAATGCAACTTATGAAGAAAAAAACTACGAAGATTCTTCTGTCTGCGGCCATGGTAACACTGCTGGTGGCAGCCAGCGCCATGCCCGCCTTCGCCGCCGGTGACGTGGCCGGGGCCATTGAACAGACCTGGACGCAGGCCCAGACACAGATCAAAACGGTAGTCAACAACGTGGTCTTCCCGGTGGTGGATATGATCCTGGCTATCCTGTTCTTCGTAAAGGTCGGCACCGCTTACTTCGACTACAGAAAGCATGGGCAGTTCGAATTCGCAGCCCCATGCATCCTGTTCGCCTGCCTGATCTTTACCCTGACCGCTCCCATGTACATCTGGTCGATTCTCTGATGGAAGGGGGCAATTAAGGAATGGTCATATTCCATCGATGTGAGATCCGCTTAAAACCTGGAGAAACCATGCTGGATCTGTTCGTGCCGGACAGCGGAGAATTGGATCAGCACCCGGAGATTCGGGAGCTGCTTGCCAGAGAGCAGCCCCGCAGTTTTCAGATCGTAGACCATCCCTGTTGGTATGAAAACGGGGAGCCAAACCGGAACGCTACCCTGGAGGAAATCGCCGTATGGACGAAAGAGGATGCCTATCTGCACATGCCGGGGATGACCGTCCTGCCGCCGACTCACTATTACCGCTACTTTGGCAATCCGGAGGTATTGGATACACTGCATCCGAAACTGCAGGCAGAATACGAAGCCTATCGGGGCCAGTGGAACGCTGCTTTCTCGCAAGGGAAAGATGCCTTCTATGAAAAGCTCCCTGAGATTTGCGTGGTGCAGACTGTCTATCGCAACCTGGAGCAATGCAGTGCCAGCTACGATCAGGGCTATTTAGCGGCCCTGGCAGAAGAAGAAACACCTCTGGCTACACTGGCGCAGGCATATGACCAGGGCGGATATTTTGAAATCGGCCCTAACGCAAGTCTCCTTTTGGAAGATGTGGAATTAAACCGGGAGAACCTGGCGGAGTATTACAAGCTGGATGATGCCGCAGCCGGGATGACCGATCATGCTGCTCTTATGGAACTTTTGGATGCCCATCTGGATCAGGAATATGCTCTCATGGAACAGCAATGGTCTTCCATGGATTTTGAAGGAGCATTGGATCACGCTGTTGAAATGTATACCTTCTGGCAGTTTTATCAGACCTTCCGGTTTGAGAAAGACCAATATCCAGCCAGCAGCCTGGATCTGATGGCGCAATTAAAAGAGCCGATGCAGGAAAATCAAGGCTGGATGATTGGGGAACGAGTCTTATATGAAATGAGCCTGGATGAAATCAGCCAGCTCCTGCCTCGGTTATATCCGGATGTTGTCCCGGAGGAAGATCCCTGGGGCATGTTTGGAAACCGGGAACTTTTTACCCGAAGGGATGTGTCATCCGCTTCGGAAACCGGCTCTGCTCCGTCTTTCCGTATCCGGGATGGAATGAAGAAAAACTATCTGGAACTGAGAGCAGAAAGAGGCATAGACGGGATCGTCCGCTATGCCGAGCGTTGGAGCCAGATGATGGAACAGGAAATCAAAGACGGGGCTTCTGTAGCGGAGGCCGCCGAGCGCACCAACCATTCAGCAGATACGGATGGCATCACCGGCTATATGTACGGACAGGCAGTCAGGCTCCTGAGTAACTATTGGGAACATGGCGAGGAACTGCGGCAATGGCATAATCAAAGGTTGGGCTACAGCGGCGAGGGCGTTGTCAATCCGGCAATCCTGGCTCCTCCGGCAAAGGAGGATACCTCGCTTGACATGGCACCGGAAGAACCCGGCCCTGCCATGAGCCAGTGAAAAGGCAGAAAGGAAACAGCATGAATTTTTACGAAAAGGAAATGCGGAATTTCTTTGGAAACAGCGAACTTTTACAGGATGCCCACTTCTGCGGGAGAACCTGTCTGGCCCGGTTGGATGAGGATCTGAGGGTAAAGCTGCAGCTTACGACCACCGGCATCATAGACCAATACGATGCCATCAAGCTGTCCATCATCAACCGGACAGATGGCGTGGTGGATCAGCAGCTTTTCCGATTCTCTGACATCATCGGGAAACAGCTCCGAAACGGAAAGGATGCCATCGAACCGCACATATGGGAATACGATGGCAAGCCCTCCTGGTATCTTCCCATCACCCAGGTCAACCGGACGCAGATCGCAGATACGATCCTTGACTATGTGGGAATGTATCAGGACGAATCCATCGGTATGACCGGGCCGGGAATGTAAGTTCAGAAACGACAACATGGCGGGAAGGCTGTTTGCTCAGTAAAAGCGGCCTTCCCCTTTGGAGGTGATTACAATATTTGATTGGTTAGGTGACCTCATCGGCGGGATTGGCGATGCCATTGGCAGCGTGTTCAGTTTCCTCGGTGAGCAGATCTCCAACGTGATCTGGGATACCATGCTCCAGTGGTTCTACACCACCATCTATGATGCGGTGGCGCAGTTCTTTACCATGATGGGAAATATGGGAGCCGAGATCTTCGAGCTGGATTGGGTGCGGGCCACTGTGGAACTGTTTACCCTGTTCGGCTGGGCGCTCTTTGTGGCAGGCGTGGTGGTGGCGGTGTTCGATGTGGCCATCGAGTACCAGCACGGACGGGCCGACATCAAATCCGCCGCCATCAACGTGTTGAAAGGCTTCTTTGCCTGCTCTCTGATCGGCGTGGTACCCATTGAACTATATAAGTTCTGCATCAGCCTGCAGAACACTTTTGCCGGGGATCTCACCCGGATTTTTGCCGGACAACAGAGCCTGGGGCTGGCTGGGGAAAGCACCAACGTGCTGGTAGGCAGTTTTATGATTGGAAATGAAATCAGCGCCAGCCTGTTCAATATCCTGTCGCTGATCGCATTCGCCTACTGTGTGATTAAGATCTTTTTCGCCAATATCAAACGTGGCGGCATCCTGCTGATCCAGATGTCCGTGGGCGCATTGTATATGTTCAGTGTTCCCAGGGGCTATACGGATGGCTTCGTACAATGGATGCGGCAGGTGGCAGCCCTTTGCCTGACCTCCTTTATGCAGACCACACTTCTGTTTTTAGGGCTTTTGACCTTCCCCGGAAATATGCTCCTGGGGCTTGGCATCATGCTGGCAGCCAACGAGGTACCTCGGATTGCCCAGCAGTTCGGCCTGGACAGCTCGGTGCGTGTCAACGTGATGAGCGTGGTTCATGCCACCACCACGGCAGTCAACCTGACCAGGGGGCTGGCCCGCTCCGTAAGATAAGGAGGGAATCGTATGAGTATGAAAATTAAACCAGAAGCTGTGGCCAGCATCCGAAAGATGGCGGCGGTTTGCCAGGGGAAACATCTGTCCACCAAACAGGCCGGTCTGGATCGCTTTGTACAAGGATATCTGACCATCTTTCATCTGTGGGAGGATGAAGAAGCCCTAAAAGAAATGGCGGGCTATGTGCCGTCTGGAAGTTTACAGGACGATCTGCTGGAAAAAGCAGAGGTGATTAAGGAGAAAACACTATGACGGAAACAGGGGAACTGACACGGGATGATCTTGTGATCGATCCGGATATGGAGATAGACGATGATGGCTGTATCGTCACTGCCTATGTGGAAACCTGGTTCGATGTGGATCGGAAGTTTGGCACCCACACTGCGGACGATTCGGAGACATGGATCAATCTCTATGCCAAATACAATACGGAATCCGGGGAACTTCTGGCAGAATATCAGATTGACCGTCCGGACGGGAGTGAATGGCATGCGTATCATCCCACAGAGAAAGAAAAACAGCTTCTCATCGATCTAATGGAGGAATGCTGTCAGAAACATCATGGCTGTTCCCTGTTGGAATATGTCCAGGATGATGACATGACGATGAAGGGAGGAATTTCATGACAACCTATCTTTACCCGCAAAACTTAAAAGCTACCGCCAACCTGTGGCTGTGGGGGCTGCGGGATTTTGCCATCCTGTGTATCGCAACACTACTGTCGGTGCTGGCCCTGGTGCAGCTCGGCTTTTTTGTCCCGGCTGCGGTTACTCTGTGCTTTGGATTCTTAAGCATCCGGATGGATGACACCACTGTCCTGGACTTTATGCGGTATGCGGTACGTTACTTTATTTCTACCCAGCAATACTTTGAATGGAGGTGATCCCTGTGGCGAAGAAGGAAAAAGGAACTCGCCAGAAAAAGAAAAAAGGGCGCTCCACCCAGGAACTTCTCGGCATCAAGACCTTTACCAAGTATGGGCTTGCGGTGGGGAAATATGAGCTTTTATTTTATATGATTGCGCCCACCAATATCTCCGTGCTGTCCAGGGCCAATATCGAGATCAAGATCCATCACCTGATGATGGTGCTGTCCGCCGTGCCGGATATCGAGGTTACCTGTACCGACTCCTGCGAGTGCTTCGATGATAATAAAACCTATTTGCAGGCTCGGCTTGAGGAAGAAACCAATCCCAAGGTACGGAAGATCATCAAAAAGGACATTGATTTCCTGGATGATATCCAGACAGAAATGGCTACCGCCAGACAATTCCTGCTCATTGGCCGCTGCCGAAATCTGAAGCCGGAACAGGTATTTAATACCGCCAACCGGATCGAAAAGGTGGTCTCTGAGCAGGGCTTTGAAACCCACCGGATGAAGAAGGCGGAGATCAAACGTTTCCTGGCGGTCTACTTTGAAGCATCCATGAATGGGGATCAGATGCCGGACACGGATGGAGAGCAGTTCTTTGACGGGGAGGATTCCGATGAAGAAGAAGCCTAAAATCCCCAGGGCGGTCATCGGTACTGTCCTGGTTTTTGTTGTTCTGCTGTCGGTTTTCATGGCAGGCCATGACCTGTGGAGGCAGAAACAGGCGCAGGATACCTTCGAGGATCTGGCGGATCTGGTCACTGCGCCGGAAGATCCGGAGGAATCACAGGCGGAATCCTCTGCGCCGGAGGAATCTGCAGAAGCTCAGGAGCCGCAGGAGGAACAGAGAAATCTCTCCTTATTGTTCGAGCAGAACGCAGACTGCATCGGCTGGATCTGCATCCCCGGCACAGCGGTGGACTATCCGCTGATGCACACCCCGGAGGATTCTGAGAAATATCTTCGGAAGGATTTCTATGGGGCGTACAGCATAAATGGCGTCCCCTTCCTGGATGGCCGGTGCAGCCTGGAGAGCGCAAACTTAATCATCTACGGCCACAACATGAAGAATGGCACCATGTTCGGGAGCCTGAAAAACTATACGGATGCCAGTTACTATGCTGAGCATCCAACCATTGAGTTGGAAACTGCCGCTGGCAAAGCACTCTATACCATTTTTTCCGTGATGAAGGTGCAGAAGGAGGATGCCTGGTACCGTTTCCTTACCGTGGATGCAGAGACGGATTTCCTGCACCAGATCCGCTACGCCAGGGAGTGTGCCCTCTATGACACCGGGATTATCCCGACATATGGCCAGCAGCTCCTCACCCTGTCTACCTGTTATGGTTCATCCGGCGGGGATGGGCGTCTGCTCATTGTGGCTGCGAAAACGGAATAACCAATCAACTATCGGTCGTTTTGCATCAGGCAAAGCGGCCTTTTCTGATCCCCTTGCCGGTGCAAAGCGGCGGCAAGGAGGTAAGAAATGTTCAAACGAAAACCCAAGGTGCTGACACCGGAGCAGATGGAGGAAATCCGCACCAAGGACTTCTTCGACTGCATCCTGCCGGGTACCATCAAGTTCCTTTCCGACCACTATATCGTTGGAGACAGTTACCGCTGCGTGTGGGCCATCAGGGAGTACCCGCCCTCCACCGAGGAACAGGCCATCCTTTCCCAGCTTGCTGACCGCAATGGCGTGACGCTTCGGATCTACCACCGGCTGGTGGAGGCCATGGAACAGAGGAAGATCCTGCAGAACGCCACCCGGAAGAACAAGCTGATGAGTACCGGCAGCGATGTGAATGAAACCATTGAGGCCGAAGGGAATCTGCAGGATGTGGTGGAGCTTCTGGCCAACCTTCGGAAAAACAAGGAACCGCTTCTCCATTGCTCCGTGTTCATTGAGCTGAAAGCCAAGGGCATGGATGCCTTAAAGGAGCTGCAGTCAGAGATCGCTATGGAGCTGACTCGCTCCAAAATCACGGTTGACCGGCTCACCCTCCGGCAGAAGGAAGGATATCTTTCTGTTCTGCCTGTGGGGGCCAATCAGTTCGGGGCGCAGTTCGAGCGTGTGCTGCCCGCCAGCTCCGTAGCCAACCTGTACCCCTTTAACTTTTCCGGCAAGACCGATCCACGTGGTATCTACCTGGGCCGGGATAAGTATGGCACCAATATCCTGGTAGACTTTGACCGGCGCAGCGAGGATAAGACCACCAGCAATATCCTGATCCTTGGCAACTCCGGCCAGGGGAAATCCTATCTTTTAAAGCTGATTCTGACCAACTTAAGGGAGGCAGGAAAGCTGGTCATCGCCTTAGATGTGGAGGCGGAATACGAGGAACTGACGGAGGCCCTGGGCGGCTGCTACATCGATTTCATGTCCGGCGAGTACATTGTCAACCCCTTAGAGCCAAAGGCATGGGGCGATGGCACGGAGGGCGAGATCGATGCCACCACACCGCTGGCCTTCCGGAAAGTGACCAGGCTCTCCCAGCACATCGCTTACCTGAAGGACTTCTTCCGGGCCTATAAGGATTTCACGGATGTGCAGATCGACACCATTGAGATCCTGCTGGCCAAGCTGTATGCCCGGTTCGGCATTACCGACAGCACGGACTACAGCGCCAAAAAGCCTACGGATTTCCCCATCATGGAGGACTTCTATAAGCTGTGCGAAGAAGAATTCATGACCTACGACAATCAGCGGAAGTACCTGTACACAGAGGAAACCCTCCAGCAGGTATGCCTGGGCATCCATTCCATGTGCGTGGGATCGGAAAGTAAGTATTTCAATGGCTACACCAACATCACGGATGATGCCTTCCTGTGCTTCGGCGTGAAGGGGCTGATGGATACTAACCGCAGGTTGAAGGATGCCATGCTCTTCAATCTGCTTTCCTTTATGTCCAACCAGCTCCTGGGTAAGGGGAATACCGCAGCCGCCATTGACGAGCTGTATATGTACCTGACCAACCTGACCTCCATCGAGTATATCCGAAACGCCATGAAGCGTGTCCGAAAGAAGGAGTCAGCGATCATCATCGCCAGCCAGAACATCAATGACTTCCTGATGCCGGAAGTCTGCGAGATGACAAAACCGCTGTTTAGTATCCCCACCCATCAGTTCCTCTTTAACCCCGGCCAGATCAACCCGACAGAGTTTATGGATGCCCTCCAGGTGGAGCCATCGGAGTTTGAACTGATCAAATATCCGGAGAGAGGCACCTGCCTATACCGGTGCGGGATTGAGCGGTATCTTTTACAGGTCATTGCGCCGGACTATAAATCGGCCATCTTCGGAAAGGCCGGAGGCCGATGAGCGCCACAGTGGGTGCGGCGCTCAAAAAGATTGCCGTATCCCTTCTTACCGATAAAAAGGTACTCAAGGTAGTGGGCGGGATCGTCCTGGGCATCATTATCATCATTGTGATGCCCATCGTGGCTATCGTCTCCATCTTCAACGGTACCATTGAATTCGATACCGCAGAGCTTCAACAGATGGTGGAACAGAACCTCTCCGCCGAGGAACTCGCCAAGCTCCAAGGTGTAGAGGACACCATGTATGCCATCGAGGATGCCATGACCGCAGCCGGTTATGACTGGCAGAAGGTGCGGGAGGCCCAGGTACTTTATACGACTGCCCTCTATGAATTTTCCTTTGAGCCGGATTTCGTGAGCAAGCTGGTGGGCTGTTTCGCGCCGGATCAGACGGATGAACAGCTCATCGCCGCTGTCAATGCCGCCTTCGGAACAGACATCGATGCGGCAGAGTTTACCCAGCTCATCGTGGGCGTCAATCAGGAGATCGTCTCCGTGGCCCAGTCTCAGCTCGGCAACGAAGGCGGGCAGCCCTACTGGAGCTGGTACGGATTCGAATCCCGTGTGGAATGGTGCGCTTGTTTCGTCTCCTGGTGCGCCGATCAGTGCGGCTACATTGACCGTGGTATCTGCCCGAAGTTCTCCCTCTGCTCGGATGGCGTCAATTGGTTCCAACAGAGAAATCAATGGCTGGCGGGAACAGAAACACCTTCCCCCGGCATGATCATCTTCTTTGATTGGGCAGACAATGGGCAAGATGGCGTGTCCGACCATGTGGGGATTGTAGCCAGCGTGGAGAATGGAACCGTCCACACCATCGAAGGAAACTCCGGGGATGCCTGCCGGGAGCGATCCTACAGCGTGGGCTATTATGAAATCCTGGGCTATGGCGTCCTGCAGGTGGGCGGCGAAACTGACAACAGTAATACAGAAACACCAACACAATAGGAGGATGTTATGGAACGGAAACGACAAGGAACTCTGATTTACGATGAGGAAAGCGGACGATATGATATCCGCTTCTCCCTGGAGCGTTACTATGGCGGCCTGCACTGTGGGGAATGCTTTGATGTCCTCATCGGCAGCCGATGGGTGCCTACCCGCATTGAAATGGATGACCGCTGGTATCTGGTCGGCGTAAAAACGGATCAGCTTGCGGGGCTTCGAGTACGGATGTGACAGGACGGGCGGCCAAAACAGGCCGCCCCATTTTTATGGAATGGAGCGAACAACATGAGTAAGAAAAAACAATTCACGGCCAGAGAGATTGCGGATGTCCTCGTCCGGGAAGGAACCAGCCAGACAACAACTGGAAGGTGGTCAGTAGGCTTCGAGGAAATCCAAAATCGGTTTGGGCTTGACCTCTCCGCCGACAGTGATGCCGGAAGGTTGATCGTGATTGCGTTAAAACAGGAAGAAGAAATCAATGAGCTGATCATGACAGAGGATCATATCGAAATGTCTTATCATCTGGAATACTGTCCGGCCTGTAATCAGGGCGGCGCATCCGGTATGGGGAGTGTATTCTCTCTGCTGGGCTGTAATATCTACGATGACCATCTCCCCCAGGGGAATGCAGGCGTACCAGAGAATCCATCAGAACCGGACGCAGCCAAGGAACAGACTGAGGGCATGACATCGGATCTTGTTATGCGGTAAAGGAGGTGACAGGAATGGAACTCTATGCATTTTTTCATCGCAAGGATGAAGAAATCCGCTCTCAGCATTGTGTGGTAGAGAAGGTGTTGGAGCTGTCTGAAAGAGAGTTTGCCCGCTTCTATCAATCACCGCTGGCGGAGTATGATTTTATTGCCAAATACCGTGGAGTCATGCGTCAGGATGCGGACGGAACCCGGCACTGCCTGTTGGTGCTTGGGGAAAACCAGGAGGATGGTATCCTCGTTGACGCAGAAGGCTATGACCATGCCCGCTACCATGCTTTTCTTCCCAAGGCTCGCCAGCTTTATCTCCTGGATCAATACCCTTCGATAGCAAAATTCAATCGGGAGATGGCGGAAATGGCGGAGCAATACACACAGAAAGCCATCACCTGCCAGCAGAGCGGAATGTACCGGATACTGACAGATGAGCTGGCATTGGATAAGGTTGAAGTCCAGCTTCTCGTTGGGATGCTGGAGGATCGCCCGGAGATTGCATATCTGGATGACCTGGGCGATGAGCTGTGCATCAAACTGAACCCGGAATATGCCCATGAAGAAAAAGAACTTCCCCGGCTCAGTCAGGAGGATGCCGATGTGATTTGCGCCAAACATGTCCTCTGGCTTCACGATGCGGGTGGCGAACAGGCTGACTTCTCCGGATACGATCTGTCCGGACTGAATCTGAGCCATCGGAATTTAAACAGCGCCATCTTCGCAGGAACCAGAATGTATGAAACGAATCTGGCGCAGGCGGAGCTGTGCTTCTCTGATTTTACAGAGGCAACCTTGTTCTCCTGTGATCTCAAGGGCGTCACTGCTGAGGAAACATGCTTTAAAAAGATGGTGGCCGATGGCTGTACCTTCCGGGGAGCCATCTTTACACACAGCAACTTTTCCGGCGCACTGATCCAGAATTGCCGCATGGAACAGACCGACTGGACGAACTGCTGTACAGACAGTACCGTGTTCCATCAGACACCTATGGGGCAGGCAAAAATGAATCATGTAAGTGATAATGAGCAGGACTGGAGCCAGGACTCCGGGCCTGCTCTTTCCATGTGAAGGAGGAACCTATGAAGAAAACCAATGTAACAATTTCCTTTGATGAGGAAAAGCTGACTGCGCTCCGGCTCTACATGGAGCAGAAAGATCTGCAGCTTGAAGATGAGCTGACCAAAGCCATGGAAGGATTCTATGGCAAACATGTCCCGGCCAATGTGCGGGAATTTATTGAGATGCGCTCTGGCGAACCAGCAGATCCTGCGCCCAGAGCAAGGCGGCCCAGGCCGGAGAAAAAAGAACAGGCGCCGGCAGATACAGGAGAGAGTCCTTAACAATGCATCTGAAGGATCAATGAATAACGAATCGAGAGGTGATTGACATGCGAAAAGTTCTGTAATAGGAAAATCAACGGGAATCCGGCTGCGTCTTGGAAGCCTGTTCGATGGGATCGGTGGATTTCCTTTATCTGCTGTCCGGAACGGAATCCTTCCGGTATGGGCCAGTGAAATAGAACCTTTCCCGATCCAAGTAACCATGCAGCGGTTCCCGGAGATGCTCCATGTGGGCGATATTACGAAATTAAAAGGGACGGAACTTCCGGCTGTAGATATCATCACGGGCGGATCACCCTGTCAGGATCTGAGCATCGCAGGAAAGCGCGCAGGCTTGTCCGGTGAGCGTTCCGGACTTTTTATGGAGCAGATCCGGATTGTAAAGGAGATGAGAAAGTCAGATGCCAAAAGACAACGAGGAAATGAAACAGTTAACCCTTGCGGAATTGTTCCCCGATTCATGGTGTGGGAAAACGTCCCTGGAGCATTCTCATCTTCAAACGGAGAAGATTTCAGAGCGGTCCTGGAGGAAATCTGCAGGATCGCCGACCATACCATATCTGTTCCTCGACCTCCGGCCGGGAGGTGGAAATCTGCTGGGGCCATATTGGGAAGTGGATTCTCTGTCGCTTGGAGAGTCCTGGACGCTCAATACTGGGGAGTCCCCCAGAGACGTAAAAGAATCTTTCTTGTCGCAGATTTTGGAGGAACATCCGCCCCGGAAATATTATTTAAGCAGGAAAGCATGCTTGGGTATCCTGCGGCGGTCAGCGGAACGGGGCAAGAAACTTCCGGAAAAACTCAAAAAAGCACTGGAGATCCAGGTGGGGATCAAATAGATACGGAAGGATTCATGGCTTTCCATATCAATCAAAGAGAGGAAACGATCAACCTGGGCCATGTTTCCGGCGCATTGATGGCAACAAGAAATATGCAGATGCAGACCTTTATTGCCGGACTCCCTGACCAACAGAAAGAGCCAACTCTCTGCCTGAACGATCAGGGCGGCCAAGTGATGGATTGCAGTGTAGATGTGGCAGGAACACTTCGGGCGCAGATGTCCGGCCATCCTCCGCTGGTTTTTGATAACCACGGGCAGGATCTTAGGTTCACCGGCCCCGTGGAAAAGGCGCAGGCGGTAACAGCATCCTACGGGATGGGAGGCAATACACAATCCCTGGTGCTATTTGAAAACCACGGAATCGATGGACGTTATACCGGACCGTTGCCGGTATCCCCGACACTGTCAGCCAGAAGCGGCACAGGCGGCAACAATCTTCCTCTGATCGCGGAGGAACCGGGCAGCTATTGTATTGCCGGGAATATCATTGACCGGCAAAGTAAAAATGGAGGGAATGGGTTTGGCTATCAGGAAGATATCAGTTACACCCTGAATACAACAGACCGGCATGCGGTCTATAGCCGCCAGCGAGTGGATGAATTCCAGGAAAGCAAAGTCGCTGGCACAGAAAGCGCCAGACAATATAAAGATGCAACTGATCTGATCTGCCAGCCTGAGGTAAACAGAAATCTGATCCGCCGTCTCACTCCTCTGGAGTGTGAGCGGCTGCAGGGTTTCCCGGATGGCTGGACTTTGATCGATGGGGCATCTGACTCGGCAAGGTATAAAGCCCTGGGCAATAGTGTGGCAATCCCATGTGTTACTTTTGTTCTGCGTGGGATTGTCCTGATTATGGAGAAAGAGTTTGCGGAGGAACAGAAAAACGGAATCGAAGATTGGAGGCATAACCAATGAATGATATAGACGTTACCGTATATTTTAATGAGCATCGACTCGCTGCTCTGGACGAGATCCTGACGGATCAGGGACGTACCATCGAAGGCGTGTTGCGGAAATGTTTTGAAGAAACCTATGCGTCTCTCGTTCCGGAAGAAAAGCGTGAGGAAATCGAATCACTGATCCGTCAGGAAGAAGCGAAAGCACAACGTGAGGCTGAAGCTGCCAGACGGTTTGCTGTGATCCATTTCCATGAGGACGGGGATGATTTTCATTTCACTTCCGACCTGCGGAACAACTTCTACAGTGCGGCTTATCTCTATCGGAATTTTATGCGGGAGAATGAGGGCAGGTTGACCTTGGATAGTCTGGCACTTTCCTTTGGAGAACATCAGCCTATTGATGATCTGACCTTCTCTGTCTTATGCGACGCTATGGAGCATGATGATCGAATCACTGCGCTCCTGGAATTTGATTTTGACGATGGAACGATCAGCGTAAAAGAGCAGGGAGATCCGGAGTGGCGGACTTATCGTCTGAAAGATGTTTCTACTGCGGTCTACCGTGCCGAGCGCAAATCTACGATTCCGATAGCAGCAAGAGAGTTGATTTTTGAAGAAGCATTGCGGGATCGAGAGATTGACTGGCATTCTCCCGAACAGGCAGAAGAAACAACGCCGCCGGTTCAGGAGATGTGATGCGAAAAGGAACACCCCTGTGAGCCGCCTGTCGGCCCCGTGTTGCGATTTTGTGGGCGAGGTCGAGGAAGTATCCCTCCTCGCCGGTTTGCGAGGCATTTGCGGCCCGTGTGAAGGCAGGCCCCTCCCCATAGAGAAGCAACGGTTCCCCGTGCGGATACAGGGTCGAAAATCAAGCAGGAGAAAGGGACGGTGCCGCATGTCGGCCCCGCCCCAGCTCACTGCGTCCGGCAGAGCCGGCCGCTTCAAGGCATTCCGCCGCTTCTGAAAGAAATGGCATTCCGGTGCCGGATTTGGAGCAACAGGTTCCTGGACAGGTGCTTCAACTCCCGCAAGGCCCAGAAGTTTCAACGAATGATGCGGTGCTTTGGCAGGTTCCTATGAATAAGAAGGAGGATTTCAGACATGCAGGATACAGAGGTAGAAAAGAAAGAAATCAAACGCCGCTTCCAGCTTTGGATCAGACCGTCCACCCTGGAGCTGGCGGACGCTCTTTATGAAAAAGACAACTGCGACAGCCGGAGTGAATTCATCGAAAAAGCTGTCATTTTTTATGCGGGATATCTTTCCGCAGAGGACAACAAAACCTATCTCCCCAATATCGTCACCTCCACGCTGAAAAGCATTGTGGCGGAGAGTGATCATCGGCAGAACCGGATGATTTTCAAGCTGGCCGTGGAGATGGCTGTCATGATGAATGTGGTCGCAGCGAATAACAACATCGATCCGGTGTCACTGGAACGCCTGCGGGGAGAATGTGTCAAGGAAGTCAAAAGGCTGAATGGCTCCTTCTCTTTTGATGATGCGGTGAGCTGGCAAAAAGGATGGGAAGGAAATGAGTGATAACAAACGAAGATTTTAATTTATTTCTTCTTAGTGTATAATCAAAAGACAAAGAGAATTTCCGGTAAAAAATAGTTTAGAAGATCTTTAGACAATATAAGGAGGGATGAAAAATGAATGGGCTTATTGATTTTGATGATCCGAATACTTTCCCCAAAATACTAAATGAGTGGGGAGCAGAATTTGAACATAGGATACTTAGTGCAATCAATTTAGATAGAGTAAGTGAATGGTGGCAGATTGAGCATCAGTTACAAGATTTGCATATTGGTGAAATGAAGATTGTAACTGATTTTGTAGATGAACATATGGATACTGAGGTTGCGGTATGCCATTGTACACGGATTTTGGATGTGAACCAATTTTGGAAATACGGAATTGTGACAGGGGGCGGAATAAACTCTGTTGGTGAAAAGCGATTACGAGACTTGCTTTTTAGTATAGAAGTAGAACCTGAGCAAATTGAAAATATAATGTCACATGTTTATTATTACTGGAATCGAGACAAATTATCGAGAACAGAAGCGGTACATTTTTTTATTGATAAGAATCAAGTGTACAAAGATGACCAATTAAATCATTTTGCAATCAATTTAGGTGGTGAAATCTTACGATGGGCATTAGAATCGATGGATAGAGAACTTTATAGAACAGAACCATATAAACGTCTCTGGATCAAAGGTACACCATCGGTAATAAAATTTAAATGTAGACTGCGTGACATATATGAAGGATGCCGCAACGATTTAATTGCCGAGATAGTGAAATATTATATAGTTAAAAATATTTATGGTTATCCGTATGAATTTGAGTTTACAGGTATGACAAAAGGTAAAGTTCCTCCTGAAAATATTATAAGTATTGAAGAAATAAAGGGTTATATACAGATGCAGGAAAAATATCCGGACTATGTGGAATTTTATAATGAAATAGAATGAAATTGTGAGGGAAATGATTTACTATGATATTTGAAGATATTATTTTTACCCCGATCCAGATAGAAGAATTATATAAACCGCAAATGCTAGATGGATTCAAAGATAAGAGCCTTCCTGATTTTAATCCCGTTACTTTCAGCAGTACATTTGTGCAAGAAGTACGAACAGATGAAACGCAGAAGGAGTTTATTCGTTCTTACTTGGAGAGCGCGAAAGTATTAGCAAAGGAATTAACAAGGCTAGAAACTCCTCGAATGGGAATTCAAAAAGTTTTTTATAACTATTCGCTCACGTTGCCTACTATTTATTTGTGTAGACATTGTATGGAACTATCGATTAAATATGCAATTACATGTGTAAACGGACAACCTAAAGAAGTACATGGATTAGAAAAATTATGGTCGTCTCTGCTCTCTTATCTTCCTAAAAAAACTTCTGGAAAGGAGAGAAGTCTTTTAAAAGGAATGGGGAGCTTTGTTCGGGCAATAGATTGCTTAGACGATACTGGAACAAAGTTAAGGTATGCAATAAATAGTAATGGAAACTGTAATCAGGATATATTTTTATGGGCAAATTCTCGAAAGATAGTTCAAAGCACAGAGCTATTTGTAAAACAGCTTGAAAAACTGAAAAAGTTGAAAGACGAGGACGACTAAATGTTTGAAACTATATGGGAAAGGGATACTATGCTAAAGAAAACTTTGGATAGAAGTGAATTATATACTGTGGCAGCATCTTTTCGTGCAGCAATAATAAGAGCAAAGAAAAATTGTGAGTTCGATAGAAGAGATAGAATGTCCAACTTTCCGAGTGGTTGTTGCGATGATGCATGCGATCTTTTAGCTTACTATTTGCAAAAGAAATTCCATATTCCTTCCAAGCAGAAAATAGGTGTATATCGAGATGATAATCCAGAGAGTATAACGAATCATGTATGGCTGATGGTAAATGATATAATGATTGATATCACCGCTGATCAGTTCCCGTCCCTGATTGATTATACCGATGGTATATATGTCGGGGTGGAAAGTGAGTTCTATAGGCGATTGGAAAATATAGAAACTCAAGAGAATTATAATATTGAAAATAACGTACGTTTGTCAGAAGATTATAAAACGATAATAAAATATATTGATTGATAGATTCTGACTGCAAAATGCAAGAAAGGAAACATAATATCGGCTATTAGCGAACCACCAAGCAGGAAATCTTTTATGTGAGGTCTCCTGCTTTTTCTTTACTCTAAAACGGAAGGAGGTTTCCCATGGCTCGTCTGGTCACCAAATTCAAATACCTGAAGCCGGATCAGGAAAAGCCCATCGGCGGGTACGCCACCTACATCGCCACCCGTGAAGGTGTGGAGAAGATCGATGAGTCTTTCAAGCTGGCTCCCGCAACAGTGAAACAACAAAAACTCATTGAAAAGATCCTGCGGGATTTCTCGGATAGCGCTGCGATGCTGGAATATGAGGACTACCAGAGAGAAAAGACCGTGGGAGCCGCCTCTGAATTTATCACCCGTGCCATTGAGGACAATGCCCATGAGATCCTGAACCAGAAAACCTATGCCGACTACATCGGCACCCGGCCCGGTGCGGAACGGTTCGGCAACCATGGGCTGTTCACGGATGATGGTGTCCAGGTAAAGCTGAAAGAGGTATCCCAGGAGCTGAATGCTCATCAGGGAAATGTGTGGACACTTATTATTTCTCTGCGCCGAGAAGATGCGGAGCGCCTCGGTTTCAATACCGGCGTCCGGTGGAGGGATATGCTCCGGACACAGACACAGGCTCTGGCCGATAGCCTGAAGATCCCCATGGATCATCTGAAATGGTATGCCGCCTTTCACAATGAGAGCCATCATCCCCACATCCATCTGCTGGCGTACTCTACCGTAGAGAAGGAAGGGTTCCTCACTAAACAAGGTGTGGCGAAGATGCGCTCTTCCCTGGCCAAAGATATCTTTGAGCAGGATCTGCTCTGCATTTATGAAAAGCAGACGGTTCAAAGGGATAAGTTGCGTCTGCACAGCAAGGAGCTGATCGCAGAGATTGTCTCCCGCATCAATGCCGGAACCTATGACAATCCTAAGGTGGAAGAACTACTCCTGCGTTTGGCAGACCGGCTTTCTAAAACTAAAGGGAAAAAGGTCTATGGCTATCTGAAAGCGGATGTGAAAGCATTGGTGGATGCCATCGTGGATGAGCTGGCTGCAGATGAAAAAATCGCTGCTCTTTATAATCTGTGGTACGAACAGAAAGAAGAAGCGCTCCAAGTCTATACAGAAGCACTTCCACAGCGAGTGCCTCTTTCACAGAATAAAGAATTCAAGCCGATCAAGAATGCAGTGATACAGGAGGCCCTGGGCCTTCATGCTGACCAGCAGGATGTGGAGGAACCGGCCCAAGCCGATGCTCCCGATCCGGAGATGCCAGAAGCTCCGGAATCAGATTCTCAGGCAAGCGATCCCATAGAGCCAGATCCACCTCCCGGCTTTCGCTCTTACTCTGGCGGCTGGGGCTGGAAGAAGGATACTTGGTGGACGAATGAATATAAAGCGGCCCGTGCCTTCCTCTATGGCACCAAGACATCCAAACCGGATTTTGAACAGTCCCTGACCAGACTGAAGGAAGAAGCTCTGCGTGGCAACGGTTTTGCTATGCATGATCTTGGCAAAATGGTTCTGGCCGGTCTTGGATGTAAGAAGGATGAAGAACAGGCACAAGAATGGTTCCGGAAAGCCTTCTCTGCTTTCTGCGCCAGAGAGCCAAAGGAGGAAAAGCCAGGGTATCTCCGATACCGGATTGGCAAGATGTACGCCTTCGGCTATGGCGTGGATCAGGACTATTTGAAAGCTGCCGAGTGGTATGAAAAATCGGTTGCGGAGGGAAATCCCTTCGCTGCCTATGCCTTGGGCAGTCTGTATCATCGGGGCCAGGGCGTGGAACAGGATGAAGAAAAAGCGTTTGCTCTGTTTACCATGGCGGCCACAGATGAGGATAAACCGAATGCCTACGCTCAGTATGAGCTGGGACGCATGTGCCGGAATGGGATTGGCACTGCGCCGGATCAGGCGGCATCGGAGCAATGGTACAAGCAAGCGTATCAGGGATTCCTGAAGATCGAGCAAGATATGGCGGATGACAAGCTGTACTACCGTCTGGGCCAGATGAACCTTACCGGCACAGGAACAAAGAAAGATCCGGAGCAGGCCAGAATGTACTTTGAAAAGGCGGCGGAGCTTGGCAATGCCGATGCCATGTATGGCCTGGGGAAACTGTATCTGAGCAGAGATTTCTCTGGCCGGGATGTGAAAAAAGCAATCGACTATCTCATGGCTGCAGCGGGGAAAGGCCATGATTATGCCATGTACACTCTCGGCAAACTGTTCCTGGAAGGAAAAGAGATCCCTAAGAATCCGGAGTACGCTCTGCGTTGGCTGGAAGAAGCCGTGGAGAAAGAGAATCCCTATGCGGAATACCTCTTGGGGAAAACATTGCTTCAAGGTGTGGATCTTCCCCAGGACATTCACCGTGCGGTTTCCCTTCTGGAAAAAGCAGCGGCACGCAGCAACCCTTGTGCAGCGTATGCCTTGGGAAAAGCACTGCTGGAAGGAACCGTTCTTCTGCAGAATCTTCCAAGAGCCATGGAGCTGCTTACTTTCTCTGCGGATCAAGGATTCTCCGCAGCGCAGTATCTGCTGGGGAAGGTCTTCTCCAGTGGAGAGCTGCTCACGAAGGATATCCCCAAAGCCATCCTCTATCTGACGAGAGCCGCCGAGCAGGATCATGAGTACGCACAATATCTTCTTGGAAAACTCTATCTGGCCGATGAGGGCATCCCCAAGGATGTGAATGCGGCGTTATATTGGTTTACCAGGGCAGCGGATCAGGGGAATGCTTTTGCTCAGTATCAGCTTGGCAAGCTGTTCCTGTATGGCCGGGAGGTGGAGCAGGACATGGAAAAAGCCATTTCCTATCTGACCGACTCTGCTGATCAGGGGAATGTCTATGCAGCCCAGCTTCTCCAAAGCGTCCACAGCAACCGGAATTGGTCGGCGGCCCTGGGCAGCCTGCGGCTGTTGCAGCATCTGGCCCGGATCATCCAGAACCGGATCGAGGACGAGCGCAAAGGCGGTAAGGGTGGGATAGACCGAAAGCTGAAGCGTAAGATCGATGAAAAGAAACAGGCCCATGGTTTAAAACAGGGCTGAGAAAGGAGGCTTCATGGCTACGACTTATATCCATGTTACAGAAGAACAAAAAGATCAGGCCCGCCGCACAGATCTGCGGTCTTTCCTTCTTGGACAAGGTGAGAAGGTGGAACGATCCGGATCGGAATACAAATGGAACCATGGTGGAGAAAAAATCACGATCCGGGGGAATCTCTGGTTCAATCAATATAATCCGGAAGGCGGCGATGCCATTGCCTTTGCCAGAGAGTTTTATGGCTTGGACTTCCCGGAGGCCGTGAAGTTTCTCTTGGAGCAGCAAGGCGTTGTTGTCCTCCCACAAAAGGACGCACCAGCCAAGGAGAAAAAGCCCTTTGCCCTTCCAGAAAAGAATGAGGATATGCGGAGGGTTTATGCGTATCTTCTGAAAGGACGGTTTCTGGATCGGGAGGTTGTGAATGCCTTTGTCCGGGCTGGCCTGCTCTATGAAGATGCGGAGTATCACAATGCGGTCTTTGTGGGTGTGGACGAAAATGGGATTGCCCGCCATGCCCATAAACGAGGCACCTACTCGGACAGCGGATTCAAGGGCAACGTGGACAGCAGCAATCCCGATTACAGCTTTCACTACATCGGGAAAAGCAACCGGCTGTATGTGTTTGAGGCCCCGATTGATATGCTGTCCTATATTTCTCTGCATAAGGAGAACTGGCAGGAACACAGCTATGTGGCTCTCTGTTCCACAGCCACTTATGGAGCCACCCATATCCTGAAAATGAATCCGCAGATCGATACCGTGGTCACCTGCCTCGACCATGACAGCGCAGGCATTGAGGGAAACTATCGTCTGAAGGAAGAAATCCTGCGGCTTGGAACCTATACGGTCAGGGCGGAACAGCCCAGGTTTAAGGACTGGAACGAGGGCCTCAAAAGCGCCCATGGCTTGGAGGCGATCCCAGGAACCGAGCATCCGGGCCTGGTACGGATGAAAACGCTCTGCCAGGAGCTGGCCATCGCCTTTGCCGGTGACCGATGTCCCAAGTATCCGTTGGATGCGTTGCGGGAGCAATACCAAAAACTGAGGCAGCTCTCCCTGGAGCAACCCAGGGATATCATCATGCAATCCTCTGAAATGGCGGGGATTGCTTTTTTATTGGGCCAGCAACAATTTGCCTCACTGGAGAAGTCTTACACCGTACAGCAATATGAGAAGATCCTGCTCCGTCTCTATGCGCCTCATCATGATAAGATCGGCTACAAAGCCCGCATCGCTGAGATCGGGGAGCGCCTAGAGGCAATCGGTCAGGTTTTTCAGAAAAATGAGATTCTGCCGGAATCGGCACAGATGGAACAGATCAAGAATACGCTCTCCCTGGCAGTGGACTGCCTGCGGCTGGAGACTTACGTGGAGCGTGAGAAAATGGAAATGCAAAGGAGGGAATCATCATGCCAAACCGAATCCTCATCAATGGCAATGCAGCAATAAAAATCTAAATGAAAAGGAGTGATGAAGAAACCTGGAAAGCGTGTTGTCCTATGGATAATATCGCAACTTTAATTCTTGTAGCTGTGGTAATGCTTGGTGTCCTGGGCGGCGTCTCGTTGATTGCCCACATGTACACCCTCAACATCAAGAGCAAGACCGTTGGCAATGGCCAGCATGGTACTGCGAGGTGGGCCACAAAAGCGGAGATCCGGAAAACCTATCGGCACATCCCCTTTGAGCCGGAGCTGTGGCGGCAAGGCAAACATCTACCAAAAGATCAGGGAATTGTGGTGGGATGTACCAACTCCAAGGGCGGAACCACAGCCCTCATCGATACCGGCGATGTCCATGCCCTGATGATCGGTGCCGCCGGTGTCGGCAAAACTGCCTATTGGCTCTATCCCTGTATCGAATACGCCTGTGCCTCTGGTATGAGCTTTCTCTCAACCGACACCAAGGGCGATGTCATGCGAAATTATGGAACCATCGCCAAAGAGCATTATGGGTATCAGGTATCGGTAATTGATCTGAGAAATCCCACCCGGAGTAATGGTAACAATCTGCTTCATCTGGTAAACAAGTATATGGATTTATACAAGGAAAACCCGAAGGAGCTGGTCTACAAAGCCCGCTGTGAGAAGTATGCCAAGATCATCAGTAAGACCATTATCCTCTCCGGAATGGATGCTGCCAGCTTTGGACAGAACGCCTATTTCTATGATGCGGCGGAAGGTCTGCTGACTGCGACCATCCTATTGGTCGCTGAGTTCTGCGAACCGGAGAAGCGTCACATCGTCTCCGTGTTCAAGATCATCCAGGAGCTGCTGGCTCCCTCGCAGAAAAAAGGAAAAAATCAGTTTCAGCAGCTCATGGAGCTTCTGCCGGATGACCACAAAGCCAAATGGTTTGCCGGGGCCGCTCTGAATACTGCTGAACAATCCATGGCCAGCGTTATGAGTACCGCTCTATCCAGATTGAATGCTTTTCTGGATTCCGAACTGGAGCAACTCCTATGCTTTGATACGGAGATTGATGCGGAGAAGTTCTGCCGGGAGAAGTGCGCTATCTTCCTGATCATGCCGGAGGAAAATCCCAATACTTTCTTCATGATCTCCTTGATCATCCAGCAGCTCTACCGGGAGATCCTGGCCGTGGCGGACGAGATGGGCGGAAAACTGAAAAACCGCTGTGTGTTTTACTGTGATGAATTCGGCACCCTTCCGAAAATTGAGAGCGCCGAGATGATGTTCTCAGCCTCTCGTTCTCGCCGCCTTCAGATCGTGCCGGTGATCCAATCCTTTGCTCAGCTTGAAAAGAACTATGGCAAGGAAGGGGCGGAGATTATTGTGGACAATACCCAGCTCACCATCTTCGGCGGCTTTGCACCCAACAGTTCCTCGGCGGAGGTGCTATCCAAGGCTCTGGGGAGCCGGACGGTCATGTCCGGATCGGTCAGCCGGGGGAAGAACGATCCGTCCCAATCCCTACAGATGATGGAACGGGCGCTCATGACACCGGATGAACTCAAGAGCATGCCAAAAGGTCAGTTTATTGTGATGAAGACCGGCTTCTATCCCATGAAGGTCAAGCTGAAACTGTTCTTCAAATGGGGCATCCAGTTTGAAGAAGAATATGCTGTGGAGGAAAAGGGCAACCGGAAGGTGGCCTATGCCGAGAAGCAGGAGATTCTGGACGGGATCGTGAAGAAGTACCACCCGGAATGGCTGATGGAAGATGCACCACCAGCAGAGGCCATCCCACCGGTAGGAGGGCAGGCACAGGCCATGACAGAGCGAAATGAGCCATCCTCCAGGGAGAAAAGAAAAGGCGGCGGCACAGGGCTGCGGACTGCGCCAAGAGCCGCCAGAACGGAGCGTAAAGGGGATGAAAGCATACGGGAGAGCCGGATGCTCCATCCGACAAAATCTACGGAGGTAAAGGAAGATGGGCAGGCTTGATTTTCTCTACCGCATGGAGCTGCCACACCGGGCAGTGGCAGTGTATTTATATCTTTATGACCGGGCCAACCGGGATGGAGAATGCTGGCCCTCCATCCCGACCATTGCCCGTGAACTGAAACTGTCAGAGTCTACTGTGAGACGAGCAATCCAGGATTTAAAAAAGGCGGAGCTTCTCGTCACTGAGCAAAGGTACCGTGCCAGGGGCGGCAAGAGCAGCCTGCTTTTTCAGATCCGGAAACCGTGACCATACAAAAATACCACCTTCCGCCAAGGGGCAACTGCGCCCTTTTGGTGAAAGGTGGCACCTGGCATGATGACAGGAGAAGGTGAACTTCCCACTGTAAGAGGGATTTACATCAGAAAAAGAAGAACAGCAGCCTGAGTGGATCAGACTGCTGACTCTTATTTCTCTGCTTGTATTTCAAAGCAATATCCGACTTCCCGGACGGATCGGATGGTGAAGGGAGCATTTGGAGATGCCTGATATAGCTTCTCCCGTAGGTTGCAGATGTGAAAGCCGATAGTATTGCTCTCACTTCCAGAGGGAATATCTCCCCACACCTTCTCGTAGATTTGGCTGTATGTAAGTACATGCCCCTTGTTGGCTGCAAGCAATAGAAGGATTTCGTATTCCTTTGCGGTGAGCTGGATTTCCTGACGGTCACGGAAAACTTTTCGCTTGCTTGGATAGATCTCCAGACCAGGGAGGGATAATATCGGCTCCCCGGCCAGCTCATATTTTTCTATCTCTGGATAACTACGCAGGATGGTAAGGATCTCATCAAATGCTTTGGAATCATGATCCGGCAGCTCTAAGATAATAATTCGTCTGATGTTATCGCCTCCTATGGTTGATAGATGACTAGGGCAGCACCGCACAATTGCTGAGGCAAGCGCTGTCGAATCACCCATCAGGCAGGAAACCATAGGCTTCCCGGCGCATTTCTTCGCGAGAGCGCACAACTTCAAGCCGCCAGGCAGGGCCTGTCAGCCAGAAGCAGATTCGCCAATGCGAACATGATATTGAATTTGGCTCGCTGCTTTTCGAGCCCTCGGTATCGCGTTTTTCGAAATTGCAGCTGTTTCTTGACGACACCGAATACGTGCTCTACTTTTGCCCGAACAGAAGACTTTGCGTGTTCTACTTTCTTTGCGGCATACTGGCCGCTCTTGCTCAGCTTTTTTAATTGAGATGGACGTCGGTTAATTTTGTATTTGATCTTGCGTCCGGATTTGTTCCGAACGATCGCGTCCTCACGGTTCCCGGCTCCAAGATAGCCACTGTCGCCGTAAACGACATCTTCCTCACCGGTCAGCAGGGATGAAGTCTGCGTCACATCATGGACATTGGCTGGTGTCGCCTCCACTGTGTGTACCAGTCCGCTGTCCTTATCCACCCCAACATGGGCTTTATAGCCAAAGTGCCATGTGTTGCCCTTCTTGACCTGATGTGCATCCGGATCCCGCTTTTTCTCCTTGTTCTTGGTGGAAGACGGCGCGGAAATAATGGTGGAATCTACGATCGTTCCCTTTTTCAGGATAAGGCCCTGTTCAGTGAGTGCGGTAACAACTTGTGCAAACAGTTTCTCCTGCAGTCCATTCTTCACCAGCAGGTTCCGAAAGCGGCCAATGGTATCTCCGTTCGGCACCTGATTGCTGGAATCAACGCCGCAGAAATCTGAAAATGCCCGGCTGTCGATTGCCTCCGCCGCTGTTGCTTCATCACTCAGGTCATACAGATTTTGCAGCAGATACAACCGCAGCATGGTCTCCAGTGGATAGGGTTTATTGCCGCGCTCTCCTTTGTAATAGCACGGCTGGATCAGCGTAAGCCATTCCTTCCACGGGACGATCCGCTCGATCTGGGCTAGAAATTCTTTCTTCTTTGTCCGTACCTGCGCCAACTCATCACTAAGCGCAGACATTGTCATCTGTTTATCCATGGTCTTATTATATCACTTCTGGCAGTATCGCGCCTACTTTTCTGTGCGGTATTGCCCTAGAACCATAATATTATTTAGATTTCAACTTTTTCTTTTGCAGTAAGATACTTTTTCTCAATGCTTGTAAACTATTTTTTACAAGGGCAAAGTACACTATATTGTTTTAAGAGCCAGTAAAGAAGAAACTATGAAACGAGCTGTGGAACGTTCAAAATTAGACAGAAAAACAAATGTTGAATTAGTAGAAACAATGTGGGAGCAATTTTGTAATTTGGGGATATATGAATCGAATGTTATAGAAACGACAACCTATTCTATCCAAGAGGCTGTTTTTGCAGTAAAAGAAAAAATTTCAAGTGGAGCCGCATTGCTATCTTAAACGATTTCTAAAAATCGAAATTTCATTTATCAGAGAAATAGCAAAGCCAGTCAACGGTCAAGATGAACGGCGCATAAATGCGCCGCCGTTGACAGTCCCGCCCGTCTTTGCTGATGGGCAATCAAGGCGGGAAAGCCCTAAAATGGCTTCCCGCCCATTTCAATTTTTCTTTCAACATTTTATGAAATCCAACGCAAAGCATTGACTTTACCACCGTTTTGGTGTATATTAAAATATAATATTATTTTAGATTTGAGGTGGAAAGGTGATTAAATTTTCTTGCTAACTATTTTTGCATGGCATGAATCTTCGGGCATACACGCTATGCTTCTTGATGATTTCATTATTCAAGAGGAGAAAAGCCTACATGATTTATTCAAAATATGAGGTTATGAAGCGATGTATATCGGGAATGAATTTTCCGGATTATCGCTATGAGCAATTGATAAAGATGATTTTTGCACAGCATATTCCTGACTTTCATTCCATGTATATGCTGCCGGAAAGACTAAGATCAAATTTGGCGGAAACTTTTGGGACCTCTGTCTGCGGCCTTGTTCCAGTTACACATCGGGCATCGGGCCAGGCAGATAAGGTGCTTTTTCAATTAAAGGATGGAAACTGCGTCGAAACGGTGAACCTGCATTACAAAAAAGGATGGGAATCTTTTTGCGTCTCATCTCAATGCGGCTGTGGGTTTGGCTGCAAATTCTGCGCAACAGGTGCTATCGGACACAAACGCAATATGACCGCTGATGAAATAACAGATCAAATTCTGTATTTTTATCTTGCAGGGCATCAAATCAATAGTGTTTCTTTTATGGGAATGGGCGAGCCGTTTGCGAATCCCAATTTATTTGACGCATTAAAAATCCTGACAAACCCGTCTTTGTTCGGATTAAGCCAGCGACGCATTACCATATCGACGATTGGAATGATTCCCGGGATAAAACGGCTGACCCGTGATTTTCCGCAGGTGAATTTAGCTTTTTCGCTGCACTCGCCTTTTGAAAAGCAACGTTCGGAATTGATGCCGATCAATCAAACTTATCCGCTCCATAAAGTAATGGATGCGTTGGATGCGCACGTTGCAAATACCAAAAGGCGCTTGTTCCTGGCTTATATTATGCTGGGCGGAATAAATGATTCGGCAGAGCATGCGAAAGCGTTAGCGCACCTTATTTTGAGCCGGGGAGCGTTGTCCTATCTATATCATGTTGATCTTATCCCATATAACGCAACAGATAAGACGGCGCGAAAATTTACCGCTTCAAATCACGAAGCCATTAAAAACTTCAGTGATATTTTACATTCCAACCGTATCAGCGTGGCTATCAGAATGCAGTTCGGTTCTGATATCGGCGCCGGGTGCGGGCAGTTGTATGCTGATGAAAGGGATTGAGCGCTTCAAGACGTTTTTATGTACACAGAGATTTCCAAGCAGCATTGGCGTTTGAAAGGAAAGGCACCCGGCATAAATTTAATGCTGGGTGCCTTATTGTTATGTAAAATGCTCCAAAATCAGAAAGAGAGAGGCCAAGCACTTTGAGGGATTGGCCACCTTGTCCACCCATTCAGCGGGACGGCGGGCGGCGGTCAAGGCCGGGTGTAAACCCGTTCATTTCAGCCTTGACGGTTACCCGCTGTCCTGTTACTTTTCCGGGAGTGTAGCCACAACTTCGGGACACTTTGTCCACAAGTCGGAGCGTAGGACGAGGGACGGGG
>ERZ827181.614-NODE-614-length-46512-cov-3.329143_pt1 | contig 46512 bp, 32 predicted proteins | sample MGYA00519778_ERZ827181 | MGnify/ENA primary metagenome ERZ827181 (study PRJEB31778, sample SAMEA3449273) | human gut metagenome | biome: human gut; feature: human-associated habitat; material: faeces | place: United Kingdom | collected 2010/2012 ...
CCGAGCATTGGACCACGCCGTACCTGCCGATCGACCCCACCGATGTGGGCCGCCATTACGAAACCGACGTCATTCGCATCAACAGCCAGTCGGGCAAAGGCGGCATCGGCTACATTCTGGAGCAGAACTACGGTTACGTGCTGCCCCCGAAGATGCGTGAAGAGCTGAGCTACGCCTCTAAGGACGTTTCCGACCACACGCATGCTGAACTGTCGCCCGAAGAAGTGAATCGCATCTTCCACGAGAACTATGTGAACCACGAGGGCCGCATTGAACTCATGGACTTCCACTTCACGCATGCCGAAAACAACAAGGCATTCAAGGCGTTCGTGACCGTGAAGATCGACGGCGACGAGCAGGATGTTATTGGCAACGGCAACGGCCGCCTCGACTCGGTGTGCAACGCCATGGAGAAGCTGGGGCTGAAGGCGCATATCGCAAGCTACAGCGAACACGCCATGACCGGCGGCTCCGACAGCTCGGCTATGGCCTACGTGGGCGTCGAGGACCCGAACGGCAAAATTGTTTGGGGCGCGGGCGAGCATCACGACATTATTACCGCATCCATCAAGGGCCTCATTTCTGCCCTGAACCGCATGTAGCACCATTCGGGGCCGGGACGTACTCCCCGGCCCCACGTTGGGGGGGGCGAGCGCGCTTCCTCGGGACCAACGCTTCAAACGCCCCGAGACGTATCCACCGCCCCTCAACGCTCATTTACTTATTGCCACTAACCATCCTTAAGGGGGATTCCATATGGGCATGACCATGACCCAGAAAATTTTGGCGGCGCACGCCGGGCTCGATTCCGTAGTGCCCGGCCAGCTGATCGAGGCGAACATCGACCTTGCGCTCGCCAACGACATCACCGGACCGGTGGCTATTCGCGAGCTGAAGAAGGCCGATATGGACAAGGTGTTCGACCGCACGAAGGTTGCCCTTGTTATGGACCACTTCGCCCCGAACAAAGACATCAAGAGCGCTGAGCAGTGCAAGGAGTGCCGCGATTTCGCACGCAAGCACGACATTGTGAACTTCTTCGACGTGGGCCGCATGGGCGTTGAGCACGCGCTGCTTCCCGAACAGGGCATCGTCGCTTCTGGCGACGTGATTATTGGCGCCGACAGCCACACCTGCACCTATGGCGCGCTGGGCGCGTTCTCGACGGGCGTTGGCTCCACCGACTGCGCAGCGGGCATCGCTACGGGCAAGGCCTGGTTCCGCGTGCCTTCCGCCATTAAGTTCAATCTCACGGGCAAGCTGAACCCTTGGGTTTCGGGCAAAGACGTGATTTTGTACATTATCGGCATGATTGGCGTTGACGGTGCCCTGTACCAGAGCATGGAGTTCCAGGGCGAGGGCATTGCGTCACTTTCCATGGACGACCGCTTCAGCATCGCGAACATGGCCATTGAAGCTGGCGCGAAAAACGGAATTTTCCCCGTCGACGAGAAGACGATTGAATATATGAAGGGCCGCGCGCAGCACGAGCCGGTCGTGTTTACCGCCGACGACGACGCTGAATACGAGCGCGTGATCGACATCGACCTTTCCACCGTTCCTTCCACGGTCGCAGCGCCCCATCTGCCCGAAAACACCAAACCCGTCACTGAATTCGCCGACGTGAAAATCGACCAGGCGGTTATTGGCTCGTGCACGAACGGCCGCATCGAAGACATGCGCATTGCCGCCGAGATTCTGAAGGGCCGCAAAGTCGCCGACGGCGTGCGCGCCATCGTGATGCCCGCGACGCAGGAAGTCGAACTGCAGTGCATTCGCGAAGGCTTGGCCGAAATCTTCATTGAGGCAGGCGCGATTATTTCCACGCCGACCTGTGGTCCGTGCCTGGGCGGCCACATGGGCATTCTGGCCGCGGGCGAACGCGCGATTTCGACTACGAACCGCAACTTCGTAGGCCGCATGGGCCACGTGGAGTCGGAAGTGTACCTGTCCAGCCCTGCCGTTGCAGCCGCATCGGCCATCACGGGCTACATTACCGACCCGGCCTCGTTGTAGGCCAGGCGGCCTGAAGGCCGTTTAGCTTTGCTCGAACCACGTTGACGAAGCAGGTCGACCAAAAGTCAGCGAGAGCGAGCCCGGCGCCGAAGATTCGGCCGAATGGTTGAGCGACGCGTACTTCAGTACGCGAGCTCGGCCAGTCGGGCGAAGATTCGGTGCCCGGCTCGCTCGCAGCGTCGGCCTCTTCGTCGTTCGTCAGAACGACGAAAGGAACACATATGAAAATGACTGCTCAGGGCACTGTTTTCAAGTATGGCGATAACGTCGACACCGACGTTATTATTCCCGCCCGCTACCTCAACATTGCCGACCCCAAGGAACTCGCATCGCACGCGATGGAAGACATCGACACCGAGTTCGTGAAGAACGTAAAGCCAGGCGACATCATTGTTGCCAACAAAAACTTCGGCTGCGGCTCTTCTCGCGAGCATGCGCCGCGCGTGCTGAAAGACAACGGCGTGGCCTGCGTAATTGCCGCAAGCTTCGCGCGCATTTTCTACCGCAACGCCATCAACATCGGCCTGCCCATTCTGGAGAGCGCCGAGGCAGCCGAAGCCATTGCCGCGGGCGACACCGTGTCTATCGATTTCGGCACGGGCGTGATTACCGACGAAACCACGGGCGAAACCTTCCAGGCATTGCCCTTCCCCGAGTTCATTCAGAACATCATCGACAACGACGGATTGCTGAACAGCCTCAAAGCTCGAGGCATTTAGTTTTCGGCTGAGATTTGGACGCACGGTTTTTTTGATGGGCGCTTTCCTTTGTTGAGGGCGCTTGACCTGGTGATTGGAGAATTATGAATTTCAATATTTGCGTTTTGAAGGGCGACGGAATTGGCCCCGAAATCGTCGATGAGGCGTTGAAGGCCCTCGACAAGGTTGGCGAAAAATTCGGCCACACCTTCAACTACGATGAACGTCTCATTGGCGGTGCGGCCATCGATGAGTTCGGCGTGCCCCTGCCGCAGGAAACCATCGACGCGTGCAAGGCATCCGATTCGGTGCTGTTGGGCGCTGTTGGCGGCCCGAAATGGGACCACATTGAGCCCTCCACCAACCGTCCCGAGCGCGGCCTTCTGGGCATTCGCAAAGAGCTGAACCTGTTCGCGAACCTGCGCCCCGCCAAGCTATGGGCTCCTCTGGCCGACGCATGTCCGCTGAAACCTGAGCGACTGGGCGATGGCCTTGACCTGGTTGTGTGCCGCGAGCTCGTGGGCGATGTGTACTTCGGCAAGAAGTGGCGCGACGAGGCTGGCGCGGGCCACGACGATATGAACTATTCCACGCCCGAAGTCGAGCGCATCGCACGCGTCGCCTTCGATATGGCCCGCAAGCGTCGCGGCAAGGTGACAAGCATCGACAAGGCGAACGTTCTTGAGACGAGCCGCGTGTGGCGCGAAACCGTGCAGCGCATCGCCGCCGAGTACCCCGACGTCGAGACCGATTACCTCTACGTTGACAACGGCGCCATGCAGCTGGTGCTCAACCCCAGCCAGTTCGACGTTATTTTGACCGGCAACCTGTTCGGCGACATCTTGTCCGACGAGGCTTCCTGCATCACCGGCTCCGTAGGCATGCTGCCTTCCGCCTCACTTTCCGATACGAAACTTGGCATGTACGAGCCCATTCACGGCAGCGCACCCGACATTGCCGGCCAGAACATCGCAAACCCCATCGCAACCATTCTGTCTGCGGCAATGATGCTTCGTTACAGCTTCGATTTGGCCGAGGAAGCCGACGCCATCGAAAACGCCGTGGCAAGCGTGCTTGAAGCGGGCCACCGCACGGGCGACATCGCCAAAGCCGGCGAGAAAAAGCTCACCTGCACCGAGATGGGCGACCTCATCTGCGCCGCTATTTAGCAAGATGAGTCGCAGAACGCGCCCGCAAAAGCCGCAGAGAGCTTTGCTCCCGCTTTCGCCGCATGGCGCACTCGCAGTTTAGCGGAGCGCATTCTGCAACAGACCACGACAAAAGGCCAGTTCGGACACGTGAGCTGGCCTTTTGCTTTTCCCGCAACCGCCGCGCACCTCACCCTTGGATACTTGGCTTCGTTGCGCTCCGCTCCGCCACTTGCCGCCATTGCATCTCGTTGACCTGCGGCAACGCATTCATCAATTGTGACGATACATGGAGATTATTTGGCACAACCTTCGCAAAGGGAGTATGATGGAAGTTAGTTTTCCCAGTTCAAACCTATATTTTAAACTCCTTGAGGTGAAGTATGTTCAAATGCGGCGATAAGGTGATCTATAAGAGCTTCGGCGTGTGCACCATTGAGCAGACCGATTACGTACTGGAATCGATGAGCTCGAAGGGCGGTGACGTGCCGCCGCGCCTCTATTTCGTACTGAAATCGGAAAGCGCGCGCGGCGGGCAGGCGTTCGTCCCTGCCGACAAAGCCGAAGAGCTCATTCGTCCCGTCATCGATCGCGCCGATGCCATCAACCTTGCGCAGCAGCTTTCTGAAATCGAACCGGAAATGTATGTCGACAAGAACATGCATACCACCGACCAGCACTTCCGTGAAGAGCTTGCCCAACACGACTGCATCACAAGCATGCGTGTGGCTCGCACCATGGAGCATCGCATTGCCGAGCAAGAGGCAACGGGACACAAGCCCTCGGCGCTCTATATTCGTCTTCTCGATGCAGCACGAAAACAGGTGCAGGAAGAGTACGCCGCTGCGCTGGGGCTTTCCATCGAAGAGGCCGACGAGTATTTGAAGAAGGCTACGAGCCAAGCGTAGGGTGTTTCCTTAGTTCATTCCGTTCGCAAGGCGGAAAGATCAACTTCATAGATTAGTTTTCCGCGCCCTTTGCCTTACATGAGCAGCACGCTGGCCGCAGTCATAAGCACAAGCGCGACCACCACCGAAAGCGAAATGGCAAAGCCGGCCGTTTGCGTATCGCCGTTGACCCAGATGATGTATACGAGGCCAACCGACATAATGGGCGCAAGCAGGCACAGAATCGTGACATTGCGCAGGTCGATCGGCATGGGCACTGCAAAGTACACGAGCGCGCAAAACACCAGCGCAACCGCAAGGCGCCATCCGAGCACCTTGCACACCTCAATAAGGTGGCGTTTGTCGATGCGCCACTCGAACACGAGGCCAATCATGAACATAGCCAAGAAGCTGTTGGCCTGCGCCATGGGATGAATAAGCGTGCCGAGCTGTTCGGGAACCGAAATTCCCACGAGCGACAGCGCGATAAGCACAAGGTAGCAGTCGAGCGCGGGCGATTTCAGCGTAGTGCGAATGAGGGAGCTAATCACGCCGCCCGTTCGCTTCTTCAAAATGAACGTGCGCACAATCGCATACGCACCACCCGACACAAGGATCGTATTACCGAGGTCGAACATGCAGGCGATTACGACGCCCGTCGGCCCTACGACCGACGAGATGAACGGCAAGGCAAAACAACCGATGTTATAGCCAAAGCCCATAAGCGTGGGAATCATACGATCCTCGGGCTTGCGGCGACGCGTGAACAGCATGGCGCCGCCGAATCCAACGACCGTCGCGGCAAACGACACCGCCGAAACGAGCAGCAAGCTCGCATCAAACTGGAAGTCCACAAACGAATACACCACCGTGCACGGCAGCGTGATATTGAAGAGCAAGCGCGAAAACACGTTCTTGGTTTCCGATTTAATGAAGCCGGTGTGCGAGCATACGGCGCCGACAACGATGATAAGCGCGTATGCGCTGGCCGAAAGCAAGATATCGAACATGAAGGTGGGGCCTTTCCGTAAAAACGTTCCTACCCTAGCACCTACATATTGCGGCAAGCTTTCCTTGAGAATGTTTTCACAGGTTCTTTTTCATACGTTCGCATGCTTCCATAAGGGGAACTCGCATGAAAAAAAGGGGGCTCGCATATGCGAGCCCCCCTTGCGGCAAACGAGCGAGTTTGCGGCGTTCGTTACACGCGCAGCCCTTATACCGGCTGGAACACGATGTAAAGGTAAATACCCGCAATGAGCACCGTGAGCAGCATGAGCGGGAAACCAATTTTCATGTACTTCACAAAGCTGATGGGGTTGCCGTTCTTTGCCGCGATGTCGGAGATAACGACGTTGCACGACGCGCCGATGAGCGTACCGTTGCCGCCGAGGCATGCGCCGAGCGACGTTGCCCACCACAGAGGCGTTACATCCATGCCCGCGCCTTCCATGGCAAGCAGGATAGGAATCATGGTTGCCACAAACGGAATGTTGTCGAGCACCGAAGAGATAACGGCCGACGCCACGAGCAAGATGATCATGGTGAACAGCACGTCGTCGCCCGTGAAGTCCATAAGTGCATTCGCGAGCATGTCGATGGTGCCGGTCTCGACCATGCCGCCAACGATGATGAACAGGCCACAGAAGAACGTGAGCGTAGTCCACTCGACATGCAGCAACGCCTGCGGAACATCGACGCGGGAAATGAGCATGATGACGGCGGCGGCGGTAAGGGCGACGACCGACGACTCGATACCAAGCGCGCCGTGGCACATGAAGCCGATGACCACGCACACGAGCATGACGACCGAAATCTTCAGCAGACGCATGTCTTCGATTTGCTCTTTCGGGTCGAGCTCGAGCACGCGGTTGCGATCTTCGTCGGGAACATGCAGGCCACGGCCATACAGGAAGTAAAACACCACGAGCACGACGGCCAAAATCACGCACACGATAGGCGCGTCGACGATGATGAAGTCGAGGAACGTGTAGCCAGCGGCGGAACCGATCATGATGTTCGGCGGATCGCCGATGAGGGTTGCAGTGCCGCCGATGTTCGACGCCATGATTTCAACCATGAAGAACGGAATCGGATTCACCTTGAGCAGCTTGCAAATGGTAAGCGTCATGGGGCCGATGAGCAGTACCGTGGTGACGTTGTCGAGGAATGCCGAAAGCACGGCGGTGAGCAGCACATACATAATCATGATGTGCCACGGATCGCCCTTGGCGATGTGGGCGGTTTTAATGGCCAGGTAGCCAAACATGCCCGACTGCTTCACGACAGCCACGAACAGCATCATGCCGAACAACACGCCAATGGTGTTGAAATCAACATGCGCCACAGCTTGGTCGAGCGTCATAACGTGCGCGAGAAGCAGCACGGCCGCGCCGCCAATGGCGACGAGCGAACGATGCACCTTTTCCGACATCACGAGCGCGATGACGATAAGGAACACCGCAACAGCGAATATTGCGTTGAAATCCATAGGCTCTGCGTTTCTTCTTAAACGGTTTTTAGTAACCCCCCTACTATAGCCGAATAAAGTCGATTCGAAAGTAACGCCCTCATTAAAAGCGCGTGATAAGCAGGAATATCGGGCCGAAATGCGACGCGCGACGACTAGGACGCATCGCTGCGGCTGGCGCATGTCAGCTGCAGCGATGCGAGGTGCACCCGTGCATCCAAAGGCACGTTGCAACAAAAAAACCGCGCCCTGTGGCTGGCCCGAAGGGGCCAAGCCTCAGAGCGCGGCTTGTGCATACCGGAGGCCGCCGACGTCTCGTGCGGCGAAGAGCTCTCGATTCGCTAAATCGCCTCGACCTTCACGGCGCAGACCTTGTATTCAGGCACCTTCGCGGTGGGGTCAAGCGCGGCATTCGTGAGCCAGTTGGAATTGCCGTCTTGGAAATGGAACGGCATCCATGTTTGACCGGGATTTGTCTTGCTCGACACGTGCGCCGTAGTTTCGATTTCACCACGGCGACTCGACACGCGCACGCGATCGCCATCGGCTACGCAGAGCTGTTCAGCGTCGACCGAGTTCAGCTCGATGAACGATTCTCCCGCAATTTCATTGAGGCCTTCCGTACGACCCGTCATGGCGCAAGCATTGTACTGAGCGAGCACGCGACCGGTCATAAGCATGAGCGGGTATTCCGCATTGGGAAGCTCCGCCGACGGACGATACTGAGCGAGCGAATAGCCGCCTTTGCCGCGAGAGAACTGTCCCACATGCATGATGGCCGTACCGGGATGGTCCTCCGACGGGCATGGCCACTGGATACCGCGACCTGCAACCTGGGCGCCATCGAGGCGCGCATGACTTATGCCAGCGTACGACGGCGTGAGGCTTGCGATTTCCTCCATGATCCGAGAGGCAGAAAGCGAGGGCTGGTCATAGCCCATGCGACGCATGATTTCGGCAAACACCTCGGTGTCGAGGCGCGGCCCATCGGGGCCCTTCACGGCCTTACGCACGCGCTGCACGCGGCGCTCGGTATTGGTGAAGGTTCCTTCCTTTTCCGCATAGCTGCGACCAGGCAAAATAACGTCGGCATACTTCGCGGTTTCGGTCATGAACAGCTCTTCGACAACCAAGAAATCAAGCGACTCGAGGGCATGAATCACGTGATGCGTATCGGGGTCGGTGCGAACGGGGTCTTCGCCGAAAAGGAACAGGGCCTTGATACGTCCATCAATCATCGCGAGGAAGCACTCCGTTGCCATAAGCCCCGGCGTGCGATTCATTTTCACGCCCCACGCCGTCTCGAACTTCGCAAGCGCATCGGGATTAGCAACCTTCTGATAGCCCGTGAAATCGGCCGGTCCAGCACCCATGTCGCACGCGCCCTGAACGTTGTTCTGGCCGCGCAGAGGATTGACGCCACAACCGGGTTTGCCGAATTTACCGCAGACCATGGCCATGTTGGACATGGACATAACGCCTTCGGTGCCCGTGGAATGCTCCGCCACGCCCAGGCAATAAATGATGGGCGCACGATCGGCTTTCGCATACATCGTTGCGGCCTGAACAAGATCATCCGCATCGATACCGCAAATCTCCGCCACCTTTTCGGGCGTATAGTCGGCAACCATGGCTGCGAATTCCTCGAAGCCCTCGGTACGATTTTCGACGAATTCCTTATCGGCAAGCCCCTGGGCAATAATGGCATGGGCCATGCCGTTGGCGAACGCCACGTTGGTGCCAGGGCGCAGCTTCAGGTGGATATCGGCCTTGCTCGCAAGCCCGATATCGCGCGGGTCGACGACGATAAGCTTCGCGCCGCGCTCAACCGCCTGACGAATGCGCATGCCCATAACGGGGTGCGCCTCTTCGGGGTTGCTGCCCACGAGCAAAATGACCTGCGCTTGCTCGCACACGTCTTCGATGGAATTAGTCATGGCTCCAGAGCCAAGCGTTGTCGCCAGACCGGCGACCGTAGGAGCGTGTCAAACACGTGCGCAGTTGTCGATATTCGGGGTATCGAATGCGCACCTCGCCATCTTCTGGAGCATGTAAATGTCTTCATTGGTGGAACGCGAGCACGCGAACGCGGCAATGGACTCACCGCCATGCTCAGCCTTGATCGCACCAAAGCGTTCGGCAACAAGAGCGAGCGCGTCATCCCAGCTCACGGGCTCAAACTCGCCCGTTTCGCGATTTTTCACAAGCGGCGAGGTGATGCGGTCGGACGAATTCACGAAGTCAAAACTTCCGCTGCGGCCCTTCACGCACAAAAGTCCCGCGTTCGAGGGGCCGTTCACGGCCTGCGCGTCGACGATTTCGTCGCCCTTCACAATAAGGTCGAGCTGGCAGCCAACGCCGCAATGCGGGCACGTGGTGCGCACGCGCGAGACTTCCCACTCGCGATAATTGCCACGGCGCTTTTCCGTGAGCGCACCCGTGGGGCACGCCTGGGCGCAGTTGCCGCAGCTCTCGCACTGGGTTGCTTTCCAATTGGAGCCAAACGGCGCCTGGATGGTGGTGCGAACGCCACGCTTTCCGGTGCGTAGCGTATGGTTGCCCGCCGCCGTGTTGCAAGCGCCCACGCAACGCTGGCACGCGATGCACAAGTTCGGATTGAATGAGAGGAACGGATTGCTGTCGAGCACGGGGGCGTTTTTGACGGGTACCTCAAACGAAAGCTCTTCCATGCCGAACTCGCGACCGAGGTCTTGCAGTTCACACGCGCCGTTTTTCTTGCAGCTGAAGCAGAAATTCGTCGAGTTCAAGCCGTGGCTCGACAAAATAAGATCGAGCGTGAGGCGACGCGTAGCATCGAGCTCATCGGAGGTCGCCGTGACCTGCATACCTTCCTCTGCAAGCGTAGAACACGCGGGCAGAAGGCCCTGCACGCCCTCGACTTCGACCACACACATGCGGCACGAGGCGATGTCGCTCACGTTCTTCAGGAAGCACAGCGTGGGAATGTGGATGCTCGCCGCGCGGGCCGCATCCAAAATAGTTGAGCCCTGCAGCACCTCGACGGAAACGCCGTCGATCGTGAGATTCACGTTAGACATATTGGATTCGACCCCCTTCCACAGCGCCGCAACCGAAGTGATCGCAACGCAGACAACGCCCGCATTCCTGAACCGCTTCTTCGCGGCTCATAGGCATTTCGACATAGGCAAAATCGTGTTTACGTTCACGCGCGGGACGTTCGGAAATTTCCACGCGGCCCTTGGGTGCGCGGTCGTTAGGCGCGGGCGCGGGAACGTCAACGCCGCAATCGAGCGTGTGGTGGTAGCCCAAGTACTCATCGATGTTGCGCGCGGCAACCTTGCCAGCGCCAATCGCCTTAATAGCGGTCGCGGGACCGGTTTGGCAGTCGCCGCCGACGAACACGCCGGCGAGCGTGCCGTTTTCGCCTTGAGCTTCGAGGAATTCGTTTGCCTTGAATTCGCCCCATTCGGCGAGCATGCCCGCGTCTTCGAACGGCTGTGACTCGATGCCCTGCCCCACCGCAACGAGGATTACATCGGCTTCGATGCGGCGCTTGGGCTTGTCGGCGGCCTTCACCGACGGGCGGCCGCCCTTCACCGCGGAAATCATCTGCGGCTGCGTGATGAGTGCCACGACCTGGCCCGCCTCGTTCGTCTCGATGGAATCGGGCGATTCGAGCGTGATCATTTCCACGCCTTCGGCAATGGCGCTTTCGATTTCGGCGTCGAGCGCGGTCATATCGGCTACGCGGCGACGATAGACGCACGACACCTCGTCGGCGCCGGCACGCACCGCCGTGCGCACACAGTCCATGGCAACGTTGCCGCCGCCAATGACGGCCACGCGCTTGCCGCTGAAATCGGGATAATCGCCATCGCCGATACGGCCGAGCAGGTCAACGGCGGAAATGACGCCTTCGGCCTTCGCGCCGTCAATGCGCAGGCCCTTGCCCTTTTGCGCGCCGATGGCAACATACACGGCATCGAATTCGTTTTGCAGCTCAGTCATAACCTTGGTGTCGACCTTCGTTTCGAGACGAACTTCGATTCCGCCCACGGCGAGAATGGCGTTGATGTCCTCCTCAAGACGCTCACGAGGCAAGCGATACGCGGGAATGCCGTAACGCAGCATGCCGCCGAGGTGCTTGCGAGCTTCAAAGATCACTGCATCGTGGCCCATGAGCGAAAGAAAATAAGCGCAGGTCAAACCGCTGGGTCCGCCGCCAATCACCGCAACGCGACGGTTGGTTTGAGCCGACCGCTCAGGCACGGGGGCCTTGTCGGCCGCACAGGAATCGACCGCGAATTTCTTGATGCCGCGAATGTTGATGGGAGCGTCGAGCAAGCCACGACGACAACGGCGCTCGCACGGGTGCTCGCACACAAGCGCGCATGCGGTGGGCAGCGGGTTGTCTTTGCGCACCATGTTCACGGCGCCGGCGTAATCGCCCGCCGCAACGAGTGCGATATAGGCCGGCACGTTCACATGCGCGGGGCACAGCGCCTCGCACGGAACCTTCTGCTCGGTGCCTTCGGTGCATGCACGGTTTTCGATGTGGCTCGCATATTCGTCGGCGTGGGCTTTAAGGCCCACCAGAAATTGGGCCGCGGCTTCATAGCCAATGGCGCAGTCGGAGGCATCGCGAATCATTTCAGCCAAAACGCGAGCGCTGTCGAGATCGGCGGCCGTCGCCTTGCAGTCGAGAATGCTGCGCACCAACGAGGCAAGCTGGGGAAGGCCATCGCGGCACGGCACGCACTTGCCGCACGTTTGAGCCGCGCCGGTCTCGAGCATGGAAAGCTGTGCCGCAATGGGGCAAGCCCCCGGCGGCGTGGTTGAGATTCGGCGCGCGAACGCTTCGAGTTCGGCAGCGTAGCTCGCGTCGCTCGACCCTTTCGGCGCAATAGAAAGCTTAGTCACAATACCCCCTATATCTAGGACGCGCCGCCGACGCTTCGAGTGCCCCGGCGCGCGTTGTTAGATGCACAATTTTAGAACGCTCGCCAAGATAAAGCCGCACCAACATTGCGAATGGCACCGCGAAAGCATCAAATACGCACCTCAACGCGGTTTTTTAACAGGCCTGAAACATAGCGGAGCAATATCTGCAATCGAAGCCAAACGGATTCTCGCCGCATACAGGGACAGAAAACAAAAAGGCCCGCTGAAAAGCGGGCCTTTGAGAATTCATGGAGCCGTTGACCGGACTCGAACCGGTGACCTGCTCATTACGAGTGAGCTGCTCTACCAACTGAGCCACAACGGCACATGGCGTTCATAACGCGAATGAGTATATTACAGGAAGCTCTTCGATACGTCTAGAACATTTTCCGATTAATTAGGAAATTCTTTTGCGAATTACCTCGCAGCGTCAGGACGCCTCGAACGAAAAAGCGCCGTTCGTTAGAACGGCGCAACAACGCTGAAAAATGGCTGGGCCACCAGGATTCCTGGCCGCGCTACGCGCGCCCCGACCCCTCAGGCTAAAGCCTTCGGGCGAATTCCTAAAAACTGCCCACTGGGCAGTTTTCTTGACGGAATTCCACCTCATCGGTTCGAACCCTGGTGGCATAAAACACACTTAGCCATAGCCGTTACGAACCTATATGCTTTTCGTTGTCGAAAAATGGCTGGGCCACCAGGATTCGAACCCGGACTAAGGGCACCAAAAACCCCTGTGCTGCCATTACACCATGGCCCAGTAAGAAAAAGGCGGGCTGAGCCCGTCTTGGAAAAATCGGTGGTGGGCCGTGAGGGAATCGAACCCGCGGCCTTGGGATTAAAAGTCCCCTGCTCTACCAGCTGAGCTAACGGCCCACATACACGACGCGATTACGCGCAGGAATGAATTGTACCCGTACACGCGCCCGCCGTCAATGAGAATTTCTTTCGCCCAATATCGTCACATTCGCACCAAACGCAAGGCAAAACGAAGTTCGCATTCTCCGCGGAAAGAGCAAAGGCAACTCCTATCGAGCAAAATGCCCACGCGAGTGGCTTGCGACAGCGCAACTCGCAATTTGCCAAACAACAAGACAGAAGGCCTGCGACAATTTGCGCCGCAGGCCTTCATGGCTTCTTACTGCTTATATACCGGGGTTGCGGTTTCGTCGTAGCCGATTTTTTCCTTGTCGGCGTTCAACGCGGCCTCGGCTTCCTTCATCTGAACCTTCACGGCCTCATAGCCCGTGCCGCCATACGTCTTACGGGCGGCAACAATGGTTTCCATGTCGAGCGCGCTCACGATATCGGCCTCGAACAGCTCGTTGGCCTGCTTGAATTCGTCAAGAGTGAGGTCTTCCAGGCCCTTGTGGTGTTTCTCGCAATACAGCACGAGCTCACCAACCACTTCGTGCGCCTGACGGAACGGCATACCCTTCTTGGCCAGGTAGTCGGCCACGTCGGTCGCAGCCGTGAAGCCCTTGCCGGCCGATTTGCGCATCTCGGGCACGTGCAGCTCCATGCTTTCGATCATGCCCTCCATGCATACCATGCAGTCGTGCAGGGTTTTCGCGGCATCCATGGCGCCTTCCTTGCACTCCTGCAAGTCTTTGTTGTAGGCAAGCGGCAGCGACTTCATGGTCACCAGCAGCGCAACCAAGTCGCCCACCACGCGGCCCATCTTGCCGCGCGTGAGCTCGGCGAAGTCGGGATTCTTCTTCTGCGGCATAATCGACGAACCCGTGGCGAAGCTGTCGGAAAGCGTGACGAAACCGAATTCGGTAGTGGACCACAGAATGATCTCTTCGCACAGGCGCGACAAGTGCATCATCGAGACGCTGCACGCATACTCAAGGTCGAGCAGGTAGTCGCGATCGGAAACGGCATCCATGGAGTTCGGAATGGGATGGTCGAAACCGAGCAGCTCGGTTGTCATGTGGCGATCGAGCGGATACGTGGTGCCGGCAAGCGCCGCGGAACCCAACGGGTTGGCGTCGGCGGCGTCGAAGGCGGCCACGAGACGTGTGAAATCGCGCGTGAACATCCAGAAATACGCGAGCATATGATGGCTGAACAGCACGGGCTGGGCATGCTGCAAATGCGTGTAACCAGGCATGATAACGTCGAAATTGTCGCAGGCCTTGGCATAAATCACGCTACGCAGCGCACAGTTCTGGGTAAGCAGCTCGTTGAGCAGGTCTTTCGCATGCAAACGCGTGTCAGTGGCAACCTGGTCGTTACGGGAGCGGCCCGTATGCAGGCGTGCGCCCGCAACGCCGACGTCTTTAATCAGCGTTTTCTCGATGGCCATATGGATGTCTTCGTCGTTGATGTCGAACTGGAAGCGGCCCTGAGCGATTTGGTTCTCAATCTCGACCAAGCCCACCTCGATTTTGTCGAAGTCGGCCTTGGAGATGATGCCCTTCTCGCACAGCATGCGGGCATGCGCGAGAGAGCCCTTGATGTCCTGCGAATACATCGACTTATCGACCTGCAACGATGCGCCGAACGCCTGGGTAAACGACCCGACGCTCTTCTCAAACCTGCCGCCCCACAAAGCACCCATGGAATAGCCTTTCTTGTTTCAAACGGACGCCCGTGCGCCGCAATACTCTTATATAAAAGTGCGGGCCCGAAAGCCCGCACCAGCTTCAATGCGTTTCGAACAACGCTCTATTCTAGCGTGGAATTACAGGTCCTGCGCTTCGTGGCCCTGCTTCTCCGCCCAGACTGCAAACGGCAGCGCGGAGAGGTCGATGAAGCCCTTCGCGGCCTTGTGGTCGAACGTGTCGGCGGCGGTGTAGCTCGCCAGACCGTAATCGTAGAGCGAGTGGTCGCTCATGCGGCCAGCCACGGTGCAGCTGCCCTTGTACAGCTTCACCTTCACGGTGCCGGTGACGAACTTCTGGGTTTCGGCGAAGAATGCGTCAAGAGCGTTCTTCAGCGGGCTGAACCACTGGCCGTAATACACGGTGGTGGACCACTGATGCTCGAGGTTGAGCTTGAAGTGCTGCGTCTCGCGATCGAGGCACAGAGTCTCAAGCGCCTTGTGGGCGGCAATGAGCACCTCAGCGGCAGGGGTCTCGTAGCACTCGCGCGATTTCACGCCAACGAGACGATTCTCGACCATGTCGATGCGGCCGCAGCCATGCTTGCCGGCGAGGACGTTGAGGTCCATGACGATCTGCAGGAAGCTCTTCTCTTCGCCATTGAGAGAGCAAGGAACGCCCTTCTCGAAGCCAATCTCGACATATTCAGCTTCGTTGGGAGCATTCTCGGGGTCGACGGAAAGGGTCCAGATGTCCGCGGGAGGCTCATTCCAGGGATTCTCGAGCGCGCCGCATTCGATGGCGCGACCCCACACGTTGTCGTCGATGGAGTACGGCGAAGCTTTGGACGCCTTCACCGGAACGCCGTGCTCGGCAGCCCAGTCGATTTCTTCTTCACGGGTGTGAAGTTCCCAATCGCGAACGGGAGCGAGAATCTCAAGCTTCGGGTCGAGGGCCTTGATGGCGGTTTCGAAGCGAACCTGGTCGTTGCCCTTGCCGGTGCAGCCATGGGCGATGTACTTCGCGCCGTACTTGTGCGCAGCCTCGACCATGTGCTTAGAGAGCAGCGGACGAGAAAGTGCGGAAAGCAGCGGGTAGGTGTTCTCGTAGAGGCCGTTGGCGGCAAGCGCCTTGGTGAGGTACTCGCTGGCGTATTCCTCGCGCATATCCATGGCCTCGGAAGCGATTGCGCCGCACTCGAGCGCCTTGTTCTTGATGTACTCGAGGTCGGCTTCGTCTTGGCCGACGTTGCCGCAAATAGCGATAACGTCGAGGTTCTTTTCAACCTGCAGCCACTTCAGGCAGCACGAGGTGTCCAGACCGCCGGAGTATGCGAGTACAACTTTTTCTTTCTCAGCCATGGTTGTGCCTTTCTCATTCCGCCGCCAAGGCGGCGGCAATTTCAGATCAACGTTTTCTCCGTGCGTGGGTTGTGTTTCGACCCCGATTGGATGCTCCGTTGCACGAAAACGGAGCCAAATCGCTGCGGCGAGGCAACTGCGGGCAACAAAAAACCCGGCAGGGGCCGGGTGTTGTCATGCGTCCAATTGTATTGCGACAGAAAATAAGGAATTACCTTATAAGGACAGCAGACAACACACGCGCTCGTCGCAGCGTGTTTCGTCGGCTCTGGCGTCGGAGAGAAGCGTTGGTGAAGTTGAAAAACATCGCGCAGCTCCTTTCCTTGGTCAGTTCCTTACAGGCGATGATTGCGGGCTTCCCCGCCACTCCAGTACGTTGGAGTGTGACAGTGAGAATATTCGAGGCTTGCGTTAATTGCAACCCCAATTCACAAAATAGTCGAATTTTTTAGTTTTATGCATAAATCTGCCAAAAACGAGGGAGCACTGCTTATGAATCGGGAGGCTTGATGCAAAATGATGGGCACGTACTCGGTTGAAACACGCAAAAACATGCATGAAGCGCCCGCGTTCTCGCACGCATAAAAAAGCTGGCGCACCGGCCCGAAGAAAGCCGATGCGCCATAAGAGAGGACGTTTTGCCGCCCGATGATTTCGATTTCGCTCCTTATTGTACGGTCTTGGTAGCCACCAAGGCAACACCCGTGCCGGCAACATTTTCGAGCAAGATGTCGCCTTCGTGCACCGGCGGCTGCACGCGCAGCGCGCGGATTTCCTCGAGCGCCGCGAGCATGCGATTTTTCGCGATGGGCTGGGCCGTTTTCGCACTTACTGGGCATAAACGGCCGTCGACAGGCACCGCCGCCGTGACCATGCGCACGGGATGCGTGGCTTCTTGGCGCGCGTAATCTTTGCCACGGCGGCAGGTATAGCCAACGACGCCCGTCACGTCCAAACCCGCAGGGCCCTGCTGCAACATAACCGTAAGCTGGCACCCCAAAGGACAGCAGATGCACGTGTACGTTTCCTCATAGGCTCGGGAAGGCAGGCCCGTTTGTACAGAAACGCCCGCATGGCTGCTTTGCACGCCCTGCCAGCGAGGCGGATTGTTCTGAACGTTCTTGCCATCACCTGCGGAAATTCCGCCATTGGCCCTACTGTTCATGACTCGCCCCCTCCCCTTGCGCGCTTACGGGCGCGATTTTTGCCGCAACGTCAGATTCGGTTGCGCCGTTTGCCTTCGCCGCACCGCTACCTTCTGGCGCATTTTCTGCACCATCGAATCCGCCGGATTTCGCTTCGCCGTTCGCTTCTTCTGCTTCCTTCGGCTCAATGCGGACCATGATTTCCTTCGCGCCGGCAAACGCGTCGCCCGCAAGCGCGACGCTTTGCATCTCGGCGGGAACCGCCACGAGCACACGACGACGCTTCACGAGCTCAATCTCGCCATTCGCCAGGCGTTTCTCAATGACGATCGACGCGTTTTCGAACGACGCCGATGTACGGAAGCGCAGCGTGACGCGGCTCGTTTGCGGATGCACGTATTGCGGAACGATATAGCGCACGCCTGCGCCTGCACGCGTGGGGGCGGACCCTTCGCGCGATGTAGCCGCCGGCGGCGTAGCGTGAGGCGTTACGGAACGGCGAAGCGCGCGCCGCGCGGCCGATGCTCCTGCATGGTCGCCTTCATCGGACACGAAATCGACCAGGTCGTGAATATGAAGCGCGTTTCCGCAGGCGAACAGGCCCGCCGCGCTTGTCTCAAAATTGTCGTCGACGATGGCGCCACCCGTCATGGGGTCAAGTGCCACGCCCGCATCGGTCGCAAGCGCATTTTCGGGAATAAGGCCCACGGAAAGCAGCAGCGTGTCGCACGGAATGCGACGCTCGGTACCCGGGATAGGTGCGTAATGTCCATCGACTTTGCTCACGATGACAGCTTCAAGCTTCGAGGTGCCTTCAATGCCCACGACCGTCGTAGACGTATGCAGCGGAATGCCGAAGTCGTCGAGGCACTGCACGATATTGCGTCGCAGGCCGCTTGGCGTGGGGTTGATTTCGAACACGCCGGCCACGCGCGCGCCCGCGAACGTGAGGCGACGCGCCATGATGAGGCCGATGTCGCCCGAACCAAGAATCACCACGTTGCTGCCGGGAGCACAGCCCTGCAAGTTCATGAAGTTCTGCGCCGACCCAGCCGAGAACACGCCCGCCGGGCGCGTGCCCGGCGTTCCGAGCGCGCCAGCGCCGCGTTCGCGCGAGCCCGTCGCAAGCACCGCCGCGCCCGCCGAAATGGTTTGCTCGCCTTGCGGCGACACGATTTCCACCGAAATGTCGCGCGCGCCTTCGCCGCCGTTTTTCACGCGCAGCACGCTCGCATCGCGAACGACGTGCACATTGAGGCCCTCGAGCGTCGCAAGCTCGCGCGAAGCATATTCGGGGCCGGTGAGTTCCTCGCCAAAACGGTGCAAGCCGAAGCCATTGTGGATGCATTGCTTCAAAATACCGCCCTGGTGGCTTTCGCGATCGACGAGCACCACACTCGCGCCTTTTCGCGCGGCCGAAGCAGCCGCGGCGATGCCCGCCGCGCCGCCGCCGATAACAGCAACGTCGTATTCGAGCGAGGAGCGCGCGGCGATTGAAGATTCGAGAGCTTGGAGGGCACCGGTTTCGACGCCAGCTTCAAAGCTGGCCGAAAGGGCCCCGGCTTTGAAGCCGTCGGCGTCAGGAATGGCAGACGCGGGCTCCTCAACCTTGAAACCGTCGGCCTTTCCTTGATTAGCTTGGGCGTTCGAGAACAGGCCCTCTTCCGAAGATTCGCTTTCGCCTTCGAGTTTCGCCGCCGCATCGGCAACGCCGCCAACGGCGCGGTTCGATTCGTTCCGCACAAGCTCAACGTAGTTTTCGGGCGCCTCCGCAACGATGTGCGAACCAGCGAAGCGCTTCGGCAGCTCGCCTGGAGCGATGCCGACTTCGCGCGCCACGACCTTTGCGAGCTCGGGCATGCAGAAGCCGCCGTGGCAGCGACCCATGGTCGCGCCCGTGCGCCACTTCAACGCGTCGAGACACAGCACGGGCAGCTTCGTGTGCAGCGCGGAGGCGACATCGGCTTCGGTCACCTCGTTGCAGCGGCAGAGCATATGGCCCGCGTCGGGATTGGCAGAGATGGCTGCGCGACGCTCTTCTTCATTCATGTTCTTGAACAGCGCAGGCAGCGTCAATATTGGGTTGAACTGGTGGTTTTCCGCAGCATTGAGCTTTTCGGCAATGCACGCAGCCATATCAACGGCAACAGCGGGAGCGGAAGTCAAGCCCGGCGATTCAAAGCACGCGATATCGAAAAAGCCTGGCGCACTCGGCACCTCGCCAATTTCGAAATCGCCCGTATCGCCCGTGGCGCGCACGCCGGCGAACGTGGTAATGCGGGCTCGCATGTTGAGCGCTGGGTATGTCTTTTTCGCGGCGGACGTAATTGCGGCCAAGCCCTCGGCGGTAGTTGCCGTGGCATCTTTGTCGCCTTGGGGAACGGCATTCGGACCAACGAGCATGTTGCCGTGCACCGTAGGCGAGACAAGCACGCCCTTGCCCGCTTTCGTGGGGGCCTGGAACATCGTGTGCGCGAACAGGCCGCCCATATCGGTATCCATGAGGTTGTATTCGCCGCGACGGGGGGTTATCGAAAACGCGTGCGGCGCGACCATGTCATGGATTTCGTCAGCATGCACGCCGGCGGCGTTCACCACGACACGGGCGTGCACCGCTTCAGCGACGTCGCCCTGGGCGCCTTCGACGTGAAGGATGTAGCCCGCGCCCCGGGCGGGCTCGACGGTGGCGGACCGGGCGGAGCCGGCGGCGACTGCTTGGGCGGAATCGGCGGTCGGAGTCTGCGCAGGCTCGATGCCCACAACTTTGCTTGAGAAATTAAATTCGACGCCATTGCGAGCCGCGTTTTCGGCAGCGCGGAACGCCACTTGATACGGATCGCAAATCGCGCCCGTGGGAACAAGCAACGCGCCAAGCGCCTCGGGCGACACGTTCGGCTCAAGCTCGCGAAGTTCTCGTGCATCGATTATGCGCAGGCCTTCGACGCCATTGTGCTCGCCCCGCTCGCGCAACCCGCGAATCGCCTCGAGCTCGTCTTCCGTAAAAGCGAGCACCATCGATCCGTTGCTGATATAGGGAAATCCCAGTTCACTCGCCCATTGCGGATACAACTTCGCGCCTTCTACGTTATAGCGCGCCTTGCGGGTGCCGGGCTTCGGATCGTAACCCGCATGCACGATTCCGCTGTTTGCGCGCGTGGCGCCATCGGCCACATCGAGGCCGGCCTCAAACACTGCAACTTTCAATGCAAAACGGGCGCATTCGCGAGCCACGCAACAGCCCGCAACGCCCGCTCCTACAATGGCGACATCCACTTCGCGCATGGAGCCCTCCTAGCGACGGTAACGGGATAATGCTACATCAGTGAACTATTTTCCGCGACACCGTTGGGCGAATTTGGTCAAATGGAAGAATGGGCATTGGGGCGCTACAGCACCTCATTGCGCTCGAAGAACGCCGCAGCGTTTTCGAAGCAAATGGCATTGGCGATTTCGGCGCCGAATTCATGCGCGAACAGCGTATGCAGCTCGCCTACGCGCTGCGCAGGCTCGAGCCAACTCGGCACATCGCAGCCGTCATAGTCGCTGCCAAGAGCGATAGCGTGCTCGCCGCCGAGTTTCAGGAAATGGTCGATGTGGAACAGCACGTCGTCGCGCGTGGGATCGGCGCCGTCTTCTCGCACGAAATCCCGGCAGAAATTGAAGCCCACAATGCCGCCACGGTCAACGAGCGCACGGAACATGTCGTCGGTGAGATTGCGCGGGTGGCCGCACACGGCGCGCGAGTTCGAATGCGACGCCGCGAACGGGCGCGAGCTCGCCTTCACCACGTCCCAGAAGCTCGTGTCGTTCAAATGCGACACATCAACCACCATGCGGCGCTGTTCCATAGCGCGCACCACCTGGGCGCCGAACGTCGAAAGTCCGTCGGTCGTGGCGTTGCCCGACGCGATGGCATTTTTGCCGTTCCACGTGAGCGTGAGCATTTTCACGCCCGCGTCGGCAGCCGCGTGCAGGCGATCGAGCGAACCCTCGATGAATGAGCCGCCTTCGACCGTGAACATGCCAGCGCATTTCCCGCTATCGACAATGCCGCGAATATCGCGAGCGTCGTGCACTTGTTCAATGAGCGCCGCATGCTCGGCGAGCTGAGACTGGAAGAAATCGCGAACGGCACAGAAAACCTGCCAGCCCCAATCGGCCGGCATATGGTCGGGAATGAACGCCGCGAAGCACTGGCACCAGGCATACTGGGCTTTCGCCATGCGATCGAGTGCGATATGGCAATCGCTGTTCGCGAGCGAAGACATGCGTGCATCAGGAATCGCAGCGTCTTGCTCCATGAAGCCAGCGTCGGGAAACGACTTATGCAGGGCGAGTCTATCGAGCGTGTCGCAATGCAGGTCGAAAATATAAGTCGGTGCGGTTTCAAATGGCATAGTTGCTCTCCCTTGCTCGATGCGGCCGGACGGGCAGGGTGCTGCTCGGTGCACCGCTCGGCGCCGGCACCCCGCATTGGTGCGTTCGTTCAATCATCGGACATGATAGCCCCGTTTTTCAACACGGCGAGCTTTTTCCCGAAGCGACGGGCGCCGCGCGGCTCATGAGAATAGCCCACAGGCGCAACTCCCACAGCAAAACGATATGCCGTTCGATGCAAAACTGCGACTCTCGGCGCAACTGGTGCACCGTTTGTCCACGGAACCTTTCAGCACGTTCGCCCCGCTCAAAAGCCCGGCAAGCAATGCGGCCCCCTACGTTCCGGACCCTATCCACTGCGAGGGCTCTCGTTTTGTCCCGATTTCCCTTTTTCTGGCACAAATTTACGGTTGTGAACGATGACGGATGTCTCAGGAAGAACCTTCCGTACCTCAGGAATTCCGTGAACTGGGGTTATGCATTTTCCCAAACACGATGGAGCTCATGAAATCGTTCACAACCGCAAATTTGTGCCAGAAAATTGTTTTTCGGGACAAAATCAGAATTTGACTCCGAATAGCTCGCAGCTGCTTGACCCCCGAGCAAACCACGGCCATGCGACCGGCCCGAACCACCCGCGCCCAATCGAAATCGCATGGCCAAGGCCGCTCAATTCTGGCCGATCGATTTATCCGATCGACTCGAACCATCCAATCCGAATCAAGATGCCCGACCTAGACCAAAGCAAAGCGCCCAGCCCGTGCCGAAGACTCCGAATCAGGCTACTCAACCTAACGCCCGGCCTGACCGTTCGCTCCGCTCTCCCGGCCCACTCGTTCGGGTCGCTTACCGAACACGGTCCCTCGGCCCGACTCTTCCATCCCGAATCTTTCGGCCTGGCCACGCGACTTGAACCGAATCGCCCAGCTTGGCTGAATCGAACCGTTTGCCTGGTCGAGCCGAACCGCCCAGCCTGCACCAAAAACCCGGCTCAAATCGTTTAACTCTGAGTTACTCAACCTGGGCAATCCATGCCGCATATTCGTCAAGCTTGCCCGCCATCATTTTCGCGCAGCGTTCCTGGATGGCCTTCGTTATAGGGCCTGGCTTTGGACCCGCTTTTCCAGGCTTGCCTATCGTGCTGCCGTCAATCGAAGAAACCGGAATCACGCCACGCACCGCATCGCACAAGAACAGTTCGTCGGCAATGCAAAGATCGGCACGCGTCATACGCTCTTCAACGATAGGGACATCGAGGTCCATAGCGAAATTGATCACGGTATCGCGCTCGACCGACTCGCGCACGCCACACGCGAGGGGCGGCGTGGAGAGCACGCCGTCGCGCACGGCGAACACGGCTTTACGCGCTCCAGAGCACACATCGCCCGCTTCGTTCAGCAGAATCGGCTCATCAAAACCGCGCTGTCTCGCCTCGCGCAAGGCGAATGCCGCATTCGCACGAGACGCGGCAAGCTCTGCTTGCGGCGGCAACGCGTTGTTCGAAATCGCGCGCCACGAGGAGATTCCCGCGGTGGCCACTTCGGAATAGGAGCGCGACAAACCGCCCTCGCCCGAATAAGCGCCTTCGCCATCGCGGAATGACCCGTCGGCGCCGGGAAGCGAGTCGCCGCAACCGGAGCACGCATCGCTTCCTGCGGAAATCGATTTAGCCTCGCCCGAAAACGGCATACAGAATATGGCAACGCTCGCCCGTCCGTCCAAAGGAAGCGAGCCGTCGATTGGAGCCGCGCCGCCGAAATACGCGATGAAGCGCACAATACCTCCGTCGCACCCGTCGGCCACGCTCGCCTTCGCGACCTTAAGGGCGGCTTTTGCGAGCTTGCTCGATGCATGAGGCAACTCTATCTGCGCGATTTTCGCCGAACGTTCGAACTGCTTTACATGGTCGTCCGCACGAAGCACGAAGCTGCCGCACTCGTTCGTGAACAAGGGGACATCTTCAAGCACGACCATGCCGTCCATAAGCGAAGCACACGAAATCGCGCACGTTGCCTCGGCAACCGCCACAAATTTGCCATCGAGCCATATGGTTTTCGTTTCCACGGAATTCCTTTCGAAGCATAAAAAACGAACGGCCACAGAACGGTCAAGCAGGGCGGCAATCGCTCGGAGCATTGCCCGCAATGCGGGCAGATCCCGAGGGATTGCCAATCAGGCGCCTTCGGAAAGCCACCCGACCCGTCTCGCCTCCAAAGGAGCCCGAGGGTTTTGCCGCGCCCCGAAGGGGCCCGGGCCGGGGTTTTGTCGAACCGCTCCGACGTTATTCGCCGTACACGTCGTCGAGCGCAGTATGATCCCACTTCACAGGGGCGCCGCATTCCTGAACACTGCGAATTGCAAGCACTTCCATGGCGTCGACCACAACCATGCCGTGCGATTTCGCGGGCGCGTTAATCACGGAAAGCTCGGTGCAGCCAAGAATCACGCTGTCGCACCCTTGCTCACGCAAATGGGCGCTCACCTCGTCGAACGCGCGCATGTTTGCGGGGCGGCCGCGCTTCACGTCGTCGTAAATAATGCTCATGACCTTCGCCTGATTTTCGGCATCGGGCAGCACCGCTTTCAGGCCATATGCCTCGAGCTCGTTTTGCAGCACGCGCGCGTGCCCCGTACCATCGGTCGCCATAATGCCCACGCAGCGCTTACCCGCAAGAGTCAAATAGCGCGCCGTTTCGCGCGGCATGTGCACCAAATGCGCCGTTTGCAGGCCAGCCGACCATTCGTCGCTGCGATAATGCCCGGTCACACACGGAGTGGCGAGCACCTCGCATCCCAAATCTTCCAACTCAAGCGCAGCCTCGTGCAACGGCGGCAAATACGACTCATCGCTTTTACCCAAAATAAACGCCGTGCGATCAGGCGTTTGCGGACGATTCAAAATGGTGATATCAAGGTGGTCCTGATCGGTTTCCGCCTCGGTAAGGTCGATAACGCGCGCAAACAGGGTCGCCGTTGCCGCCGGACCCAATCCGCCAATAATTCCGAGCTTCTTGTAATTCTCGTTACCCATACGAAGCCTCTTTTCCTGCCGTTTGGCGGTTTGCTGCGCTTTCGCGCCGCTCGCCCGCCCAGCTCCCTCGGTTTGCTGCCATGAATTATAATCCGCAAGGTTTCAATGCCATTGCAACAGTAAAGATACGGTAAGGAATCCATGGACCCCATAACGCTGCTCATCGTGTGCCCGCTTGTGTTTATGGCGATGCTCGTCGACGCCATTGCGGGAGGCGGCGGGCTCATCTCGCTCACTGCGTACCTGGTAGCCGGCCTGCCGCCGCACGTCGCGCTGGGCACCAACAAAGTTTCGAGCGCCATTGGCACCGTCGTTGCGACGGCCCGCTTTGCAAAAAGCGGCCTCATCAAAATCAAACTCGCAATTCCCGCCGTGATTTTCGCGCTCGCAGGTTCTGCCATCGGCGCGAAGGTTGCGTTGCACACACCCGACGGCGTCATTCAGATGATTATGGTGTTCGCCCTGCCCGTGGTCGCGTTCTTCGTGCTGCGCAAGCGCGCGCTCGACGTGCCCGCCGATGCCACGATCTCCACGAAAAAGCAGATCGCCATCATCGCCATTTCGTCGTTTTTCATTGGCATGTACGACGGCTTCTACGGACCGGGCACGGGCACGTTCATGCTGCTCGCATTCACGGCGGCGGCGAAGCTGCCCGTGCGCGAAGCGAACGGCGAAGCGAAGTGCGCAAACCTCGCGTCAAACGTCGCCGCGCTCGTGACGTTCGCCGCCAATGGCGCCGTTTGGTGGGGCCTGGGCCTTGTTGCTTCGGTGTTCGCGATTGCCGGTAGCTATGTGGGTTCGGGATTGGTCATGAAAAACGGCGCAAAAGTCGTGCGCCCCATCATGCTCGTCGTGCTCGCGCTCTTGTTCGTGAAGGTGCTTTACGACCTGGTATTTTAAAAAATACGCGAAGTAGTCTGAAAACTATCGCATATCAAAAAAACGGCCGAGGCGGTTCAAAATCCGCCTCGGCCGTTCGTCGCTCCGCGGGCAACCGAGCGAATTCATCTAAATGAAACGCCCGATCGCCTAGATGAAATGCCCAATAAGGAAACCAGCAATCACGCCCACCATGGCCACAAGCACGGTGAACACGCTCACGAGCCAATCGTGGCGGCGGTCTTCTTGACGATGACGCTCGATTCGCTGAATCTCGGCGCGCTCAGAATCGATATAGCCCACATAGGAATAGCCCTTCGCGAGCACTTCCACCACATAGGGGTTGCCTTCTTTGTAGATGGCGCCAATCATGCCCATCTGGTCGAGGCGGCGCATAGCCGCGCCCGCTTCGGTGTCGCGCTTAATGAACGCAAGCGGAGCCTGGCGGCCTTCCTGCCTACGCGCGGTCTCGAGCTGGATAAGCCGGCGAAGAACCTTCTCGTCGTATGTGCTCAGCCTGTCTTGCATGCTCGAAACCTTCCCTATCTCGCTCACGTGCGGCACCCTTTTCCGCACCCAATAATTACTAAAAGATACGAGCAGTATAGCGCACCGACGCGCGAGCTTCGAAATTCATTGCTTTTCAGCGCAAATCGGCGAGCGCGCGGGGGTTGGTGGTACTCTGATAGCCGTTTAATTCTACGCCAAGGGAGACGGCATGGACCAGGCAAGCCTTTTCGATACTGAAGTGGCCAGTGAAAATGAGAACGCGCTCAGCAAGGGCGACTCGAAGTGCGCGGAAGACGCCGCGGCTTTGACGGAAAACGCAGGTCGAACTGCGAAAGAAGCGGAACTATTGAGAAAAGAGGACGTCGCCACCGCCGCCAAGGCGCCCGAACACGCGCAGGCCGCCGCACGCGCGGCCGAGCTTCGCCACTTGCTCGACTACCACGCCTATCGCTATTACGCGCTCGACGCGCCGGAAATCACCGACGCCGCCTTCGACAAGCTGCTCGTTGAGCTGCAGCGCATCGAGGCAAAGTTCCCCGATTTGGTTACGCCCGACAGCTACACGCAGCGCGTGGGCGGCTACGTGGGCGAACAGTTCGCACCCGTCACGCATATGGCACGCATGTATTCCATGGACGACGCCATGGACTTGACCGAGCTCGACGAATGGTTGCAGCGCACCGAAGACGCACTAGGCACAGGCAAGGCCGCATACACCTGCGAGTTGAAAATCGACGGCTTGGGCGTGGCACTCACGTATGAAAACGGCGCCTTCGTACGCGCGGCGACGCGCGGCGACGGCACAACCGGCGAAGACGTGTCGCTCAACGTGCGCACTATTCGCGACGTGCCCATGCACCTGGCAGAAGCCGGCCTCGCGCACATGGGCGCCGATCGCAACGCGCGCATCGAGGTGCGCGGCGAGGTCTATATGCCCAAGGGCAGCTTCGCGCGCCTGAACGAGGAAGCCGACACGGAAGGGCGCGCACCGTTTGCAAACCCGCGCAATGCCGCTGCAGGCTCGCTTCGCCAAAAAGACCCGAAAGTCACCGCCAAACGCGATTTGGCCACGTTCCTCTATGCCGTCGCAAGCACCGACCCCTTGCACGTGCATTCGCAACGCGAGTTCTTGGACTGGCTGCGCGACGCGGGCTTTTCGGTTAATCCCAACGCAAAACGCTGCACCTCGCCTACCGAGGTGCACGAGTTCTGCGCGAACGCGCTCGCCCATCGCGCCGACCTCGATTACGATATCGACGGCGTGGTGGTGAAGGTCGACGCGTTCGAACAGCAGGCCGACCTGGGGTTTACCGCCCGTGCGCCGCGTTGGGCCATCGCATTCAAATTCCCGCCCGAAGAAAAGCAAACCGTGCTGCGCGAAATTCGCATTCAGGTGGGCCGCACTGGCGTGCTCACGCCGGTCGCCGAATTCGACCCCGTTACCGTAGCCGGCTCGACCATCGCGCGCGCCACGCTGCATAACATCGACGAGATTCGCCGCAAGAACGTGCGCGTGGGCGACACCATCGTGGTGCATAAAGCCGGCGACGTGATTCCTGAGGTTGTTGGCCCCGTGCTGGAAAAGCGCCCCGCTGGCGCCGTTGAGTGGAATATGCCCGCGCACTGCCCCGCGTGCGGCAGCCCCGTGGTGAATGACGAAGGCGAAGTCGCCTATCGCTGTGTGTCGATGGATTGCCCCGCGCAAACCAAGGAGCGCCTGCTGCACTGGGTAAGCCGCGGCTGCATGGATGTCGACGGCCTGGGCGAGGAAATCGTCGACAAGATGCTCGAAGCCGGGCTCGTGCGCGACGTGAGCGATTTCTACAAGCTGAGCGTCGAAGACATCGCCACGCTCGACACAGGTCGCTTCTATTCGGCAGCCAACGCCAAGCGCGGCATCGAGGCGGGCGACCCTATTCCCGTGGGCGCGAAAACCGCGACGAAAATTCACGATGAGCTGGAAAAATCAAAGCAGCAGCCGCTTGGCCGCGTATTGTTCGCCCTGGGCATTCGCCATGTTGGCAAAAGCGTCGGCGAAGTTATCGCCGCGAAATTCCCCTCGATCGACGCGCTCATAGCCGCTCAAGAAGAAGACATTGCCGAAATCGATGGCATTGGCCCGAAAATCGCCGCAAGCGTGAAGCAGTTCTTGGCCGTGCCCGAAAATCTCGAGGTCATCGAGCGTTTGCGCTCGGCCGGCTTCCCGCTCGAAGACAACGCAAGCGATGCAGCAGCACGCGCGGCGGAAGAAACGGGTGTTGACGCATCGCTCGCAGAATCGCAGCCGCTCGCGGGACTCACGTTTGTGCTCACCGGCACGCTCGAAAACCGCACGCGCGACGAAGCGGGCGCAGCGCTGAAGGCGCTCGGCGCCAAAGTCACGGGCTCGGTTTCGAAAAAGACGAGCTTCGTGGTGGCTGGAGCGAATGCCGGATCAAAGCTCACGAAGGCCGAAAGCCTCGGCGTCGCCGTGCTTGACGAGGCCCAGATGGAAGAAGTGCTCGCCACGGGACGCGTACCGCAAGCCTAGAAGCGAGAGGCAACCCGCCACCAGCACACGTTCAATCAGTCTCCGAAAAGCCTGTTCAGAAGTCCCTTGCGCTTCCGCCTTTCCTCACGAAGCGCACCCTGGCTCGCCGTGGTGGCCCCAACGGCCGCCGCGTTGCCGCCAATTCGAACAATCTCGTAAAGGAAGGGCGATTTCACGTAACGCACTTCGACAGGCGTCGCATGCACGGTGCTCTCGCTCGACAGGTGCACGCTCGGGTTCAACGGCGCAACCACATGGGTGTCTCGCTTCTCGTCGAACACGACGGCAGCCGCGCGGCCCGTTTGCCCGTTCACGGCAATGCGCACCTGCTCGCCCTCGCGGCCATCGGAAATCGGGCGGTCGACATAGAATACCGGCACGAGCATGAGCGCCGACTCATGCTTTTTCACCTTGCGCGACCACTGGCGCATGCTGTTCTTGCTGAAGCCGAACGCGCTTTCGGCGTCGTTGCCCGCGATTGAATAGGCGAGCTTGTCGATGACGGCGCTGTCTTTTTGAATCCCTTCGACCGCCACAATGCGGAAATTTCCCTCTTCCATGGCGGGGTCGAACGGCACAACCTTCGAGAAATCCCACGGCTCAAGAAGACCCATGAGAGGCACATCGACGTAGTGCGTTTTGGGATACGGCCAATCGAGCACCTCGTAGTACACGAGCGATTCTTTCTTCATTCCCTTGCCGGGGAACGACACCATCATGCGCAAATCGGCAAGCGCGACGGGGATATACATGAGCACCATCTGGCTTTGAATGGCCTCTTCAACCGCGTGGCCAGCGAACACGTCGGGATATTGCCGCACGAGTTGAAGGGCATTCGCCCGGGCTTGCTGCTCGGAAATGCTGCACGGAATCGCCTGCTCAAGAACGTATTCCGCGCCGGTTCCCATCGTGAGGCGCTTACTGAACTTACCTGGCTTGAGCAAATCGCCCGCGCCGATTTTATTGCCGCACGAAGGGCACTCGAACACGCTCTGGGTCGATTCGCCCTCGAAGGCGGCACCGCAGAAGGGGCACGGAATGCTCACATGCGTTGCCTGCTCAAGCTCTTCGGCGGTTCCTCGGTCTTCTTGGAAAAGCCACTCGAGCAGCGACGAATTGCGCCAGTAAGGCTCGAAATAGTACCAATCGGCATCTTTTGCGGGCTCAAGCTGCGATACGTGAGTCAGCTTCATCAGACCGTCGACCATCTGAATCGGCTGATGGCGAATGCCAACGGTGTCCGCCGGCTGCTGCCCACCAGCCTCCCACGGCACGCTCGTTCCGCAATATGCACAATCGAAGCTTCGCGTCGCCTGGTGGGAATACATAGGGCCGCCGCAATTTTGACACTTGATGGCGAACATCTCTTCCATGGCCTGGCCTCCTTTGTGTGGGTTGCTGCCTTACAGCATGCAGCAACGCCCGCATTCGCGGCAGACCCCCGTGGCCCAAATTTGCGCGCTATTCCTGATGAAAAGGCTAGCTTGATGAAGGCGCCCCTACCAAAGCGTGTTCGTGCGATCGCGCCCGATGGGCAGGCTGAACACGATGGTATCGATGGCATGCACAATGGCGAACAAGCCCAGGAATAAACCGATCGAAGAAGGGAACACGCAAATAAGCACGCCGAGCACGATTTCAGCGATGCCGGAAATGCCAACCATGGAACCAAGGCCCGCGCCCACCAGGAAAAACGGGCGTGCCGCAACAAGCTGAACCACGCCGAAAAGCACGACGCCAATGCCGAAAACCCACGCAATCGTCGCCACACCAACCGCGGGAAACATGAGCAGCAACACACCGAGCAGCGCGATCATGACGCTGAAGAACAGGCTCCATACGCTTTGCGAAAACAGCGTGTTGCGATAGCGCACATACGACGCAACGCCAATGCCACCAGCGACAATCACGCACACGGCGATAATCGCAGAAATGCCCATGAGCACCTCGAACGGGCAGAACACGCACACAAGGCCGAACACCAACAGCAGCACGCCCGAAAGCAGTTGCATCCAATTGACCGACCCGCCCTTTCGGCCGGGGCGGAACTCGCTGCTCGAATCGAGCACCTCTACTTGAATGTTGTCGTTTGCCATCGCAGCCTCCTTACGCTCAAGCCACTTATTTGGCATGGTTCGAGTATGTGACCAATTCCCGTCGCACGCACGAGTTTTGCGCAGGTTGTTTCCAAATCGAATACATCGGAAACCGAAACGCGAAATTCGAAAGGCCCCTGCAACGATCGGCTAAAACAGGCCTCTCCAAGCGAGGATGGCAAAGGTCGACCCGCCGAATTGGGGAAACCTCATCGGCGATCGCACGCCGCGTCACCAAAAGGCAGTCAAGCTGACGAATCGTCGCGTTTGCTAGCGCCTACAGTTTCCTGTCGAGCGCACGAATAGCATGCGGAAGGTGCACGAGCACGTCTTCCGTCGTTACGCATAGCTCAGCGGAATCGGCAGCAGCAAGCACACCGGCGCGGGCGTGCACGAATGCGCCCAAGGCGCAGGCATCTTTGGGATCCATGCCACGTGCGAGCAGTGAGCCAATTGAGCCTGCGAGCACGTCGCCCGTTCCCGCCTTCGCGAGCGCCGGCGTGCCGCACGTGAGCACGAGCACATCATCGGCGCTTTCCTCATTGCCGTCGGCGATATAGGTATCGGGGCCCTTCAGCACGCATATCACGCCAAAGGCCCTTGCAATAAGCAGTGCGTCAAACGCCGCCGCCGGGATGCCTTTCTTTTCGCAACGAGTGCGCGATGCCTGGACTTCTTCAGTATTGAGCGTTGCAAGAATGCGGTCGGCCTCGCCCCTATGCGGGGTAATAACCGTAGAAAGCCCCGCGACGAAGCGCTCGCGCAGCGCGGAAGCGCCCTCGTCGGTTGCAAGCGCCGCAAGCCCGCCGCCATCGACAAGCACGGGCGCCTGCGTGAGCCTAAGCGCATCGAGCACCGTTGCCGTCGACGCATCGCTTACGGCAAAGCCGCTTCCTACAACAACAGCGCACGGGCGCCCCTCGCGCGCTACATGACGATGCTCAACGAAGGTATCGACGGGTTGGCAGACGCACGACGGCTGCACCACGCGCAGCGCGGCGGCGGTCTCGAAGCTTGTGTAGGCGCGCACATAGCCCGCGCCCATGCGCGTCGCAGCCATTACGGCAAGCACACCCGCACCTGCATAAATCGGGTCACCCACGACGAGCTCACACAAACCGCGCGTGTACTTATTATCGTCAGGAAGAAGACCCGGCAACAGGCGCGCGGCCTTTTTCGAAGTAATCGTCTTCATAATTGGGGTCTCCTTATTCGGACACCGGCTCGCCGGCACCCTTGGCCTCGGCACTCGTTGCGGTTTGCTCGCCCAAATCGTCGAGCATGCCACGCATTTCCTTGAACTGCTGGGCAAGCTCGGCTTTCACGTCGCGGCGCTTTTCGCGTTCGGCTTGCGACGCCTTCGTAATAGCCACGGCGTTGGCCACCGCGACCGAATGGGTATAGGTAATTGACAGGGGCACATCAACAACGCCCTGCTCTTCGGCAATGCGGGCAGCAGCGCCATGCAACGCGATGGCGGGTTTGCCGTGGGAATCGCGCACGACCTCAACGTCGCGCATGCCTATGCCGCTTGCCAAAATGCCGGTGCCGAGCGCCTTGCACACCGCTTCCTTCGCGGCGAATCGGGCGGCGTAATGCGTCGCCGGATTGCCTTTTCGGTTGCAATAGTCCTGCTCGGCATCGGTGAACACCTTGCGCGCGAACGACGGCGTGCGGTCCAAGATGCGCCGCATGCGTTCGATTTCGACGATATCTACACCCAAACCAACCGACACAACACCCTCCTTTTATGCGCATGGTTTTCTGCATTCATCAGTTTAGCCAATAAAGAAGGCGTGCAAAAACGCTTCACAATCCACGCGTCAAGCCATTGCGGGCAAACGGGCCCGGCCGCCATTCACGCTAAAAGTCAGCGAGCGCGGGCCCGGTGCGCCAGGTTGCCCCGCCGCATGGCCAAGCGTACTTCGGTACGCGCCGCGCCATGCACAAGGGGCAAGATGGCGTGCCCGGCCCGCGCGCAGCGTCGACAACGCCGCCGTTCGGCAGAACGGCGCAATCACCCTACTCGACCGTGACGCTCTTCGCCAAATTGCGGGGCTGGTCGACATCGCAGCCGCGAGCGATTGCAATATCGCGGGCGAACAGCTGCAGCGGCACGCTCGCCGTGATGGCGCTGAAGCAATCGCGCACCTTCGGAATATACATCACGTAGTCGGCATGCTTCTTGATTTCCTCGTCGCCTTCGGTGGCAATCGCTACTACAAGGGCGCCGCGGGCCTTGCATTCCTGAATATTGGAAATCACCTTGTCGTACGTGGGGCTCTTCGTGGCAACCACGATCACGGGGAAGCCCTCGTCAAGCAGCGCGATGGGCCCGTGCTTCATTTCGCCGGCGGCATACGCCTCGGCATGCAGGTAGGAAATTTCCTTGAGTTTCAGCGCGCCCTCGTAGCAAATGGTGGAGCCAATGCCACGGCCAATGAACAGGGCATTCTGCGCATCTTTGCATGCAAGCGCCGCTTCTTCGATAGCGCTCGTGTCGGCCAGGATTTGTTCAATGTGCTGTGCGGTATCGGCCATCTCGCGGAACAGCATGCGAATCTGAGCCGTCGTAAGACCGCCGCGCAGCTGGCCGAGCAGCATCGCGAGCAGCGTGAGCGCCGCCACCTGGCCCAAGAAGCTCTTCGTTGCCGCCACGGCGATTTCCTTGTTTGCCTTGATGTAAATTACGCCGTCGCTCTCACGCGCCACGGGACTGCCCACCACATTGGTGATGCCGAACACCTTCGCGCCCTTGATGCGTGCATCGCGAATGGCGGCCAGCGTATCTGCCGTCTCGCCCGATTGGGACACGGCGACCACAAGCGTTGAAGGCGTGATGATGGGGTTGCGATAGCGGAACTCGCTCGCCACCTCGACCTCGCAAGGAATACGGCTCCATGCCTCGATGAGGTTCTTCGCGATAAGGCCCGCATGGTAGCTCGTGCCACACGCGATGATATACACGCGATCGATGGCCGCCAGCTCGTCGTAATTGAGCGACAACTCGTCGAACTGTAAATGGCCGTTCACCATACGACCGGCAAGCGTGTCGCGAATCGTGCGCGGCTCCTCATAGATTTCCTTCAACATGAAATCGGGGAAACCACCCTTTTCAGCTGCGGAAACATCCCAATCAACATGCGTGACGGATGGGTGGATTTCGCCACCTTCTTGGTCGAAATACTCAATCGTCGACTCGCCGTCCGTAAACGTGAGCTTCGCGAAGGTGTCGTCTTCGAGCACGACCACATCGCGTGTCTCGTCGATGAGCGCCACGATATCGCTCGCGACGAGCGCGCCGCTTTTGCCCTGGCCCACCACGATGGGCGAATCTTTGCGGGCGCACACGATGACGCCCGGCTCGGCATCGCACACAACCGCGATGCCGTACGCGCCGGCCAAGCGATAGGTCGCCTGGCGCACAGCGTCGAGCAAATCGCCGTCGTATGCTTCTTCAACCAAATGAGCAATGACTTCGGTATCGGTCTCGCTCGAGAACACATGTCCGCGACCGATAAGTTCTTCTTTGAGCGTGGCGTAGTTCTCAATGATGCCGTTATGAACCACGGCGATATCGTTCGCGCAGGCCGTATGCGGGTGCGCGTTATTCTCGCTCGGTTTACCATGGGTCGCCCAACGTGTATGGCCAATGCCGCACGTGCCATCGATATCCATGCTCTCAACCATGGCCTCAAGGCCGGCGACCTTGCCAACCTTGTGCTTCACGTTGAGGCCCAGCGGCGTTTGCACGGCGATGCCCGCCGAATCGTAGCCGCGGTATTCCATGCGCTTCAGGCCGCGAATCAAAATGTCCTTCGCCTGCAAGCTTCCGGTGTATCCAATGATGCCGCACATAGGGAAATTCCTTTCCTTATTGGGAATGTGAGCTTGACACAACGCTTCATTGTAATGTCGGGGAATCCACGGAAAGGAAGGTCGTCACAGGTTGTTTACACGCTAGACGGGTAAGCGGCGCCAAAGAGAAAGCGAGCGGCGCACCGCGCCACCCAACCATCGCGCTATCCAAGCATCTCGACATCGGGGTCGGTTTGCGCGATGGCATGCAGCTCGTCGATATAATGCAGCAGAAGTTCGCTCGGGCGGCGTTCGCGATGCATGATGTAGCCCACACGCATGCGCTCGTCGGCATCGAGGGGAACGCTTGCGATGCCGTGCGACATTTCGCTCGAAAGCACGCCCGTGGAAAGCGTGTAGCCGTTATGGCTCACAAGCAAATTCGAAAGCGTGCCGCGATCGGAGCAGCGAATATTGCGCGCGCTCGGCAGCCACGCGAGCGGCTCTTCGGCATAATAAAACGAGTTCACCGTACCCTGCTCGAACGAATAACGAGGATAAGCCGCCAATTCTTCGGGCGAGATAATCTCGCGTTTCGCGAGCGGATGATTCTCGCCCACAAACACATGCGCGGAAGCCTCGAACAAGGGGTGGAACTGCACGTCGGCTTCTTCAAAAGCGCGTTCGAGCACGCGCCTGTTGAAATCGTCGGTATACAGCACGCCTATTTCACTGCGGAAGCTGCGCACGTCTTCGATGATTTCTGCCGTGGTGCTCTCGCGCAGCACCAGGTCGTACTCATCGCCCGTGCAGGTTTCGGCCACATTTACGAACGCCTGCACGCTGAAGGCGTAATGCTGCGTGGAAACAGCCAGGCGCACATGGCTCGAGCCGTGCTCGGCATAGCGGTGCTCGAGCATGTCGGCCTGCTCGATTACCTGGCGCGCGTAGCCCAAAAGCTCGGTGCCGTCGTTGGTCAGCGCCACGCCACGATTGCTGCGCGTGAAAATGGTGACGCCCAGCTCCTGCTCGAGGTCTTTGATGGCCGTGGAAAGGTTCGACTGCGTCGCGAACAGCTCGCGCGCGGCGGCATTGATGGAGCCGTATTCCGCGACGGCGATAAGGTAGCGAAGTTGTTGCAGTGTGGCCATAGGGTTTTTCCTTTACGAATTCGGCTTTATGCCGGCAAATGCGTCGAACCGAATTCTACCGCGCCGCGCGCTATAAAACGGAAACTCCAACTCCCACCAGTCCGGGACCGGTATGCACCACGAGCGCGGGCGAGATTTGGCAGAAAATCACGTCAATCGCCTGAGGGAATTCGGCCTTCAAATCGTCGGCAATGACGCGCGCTTCGGCCTCGGCGTCGCCGTGAGCCACGGCGAAACGAACCGAGCGGCCCTCTTCGAGAGCGGCGGCAGCAACCTTCTTCGCAAGCGAAACGGTCTTCTTCAGCGAGCCCTTGCGGCCGTGGCTTTTCGCGCACACCACGTATTTGCCCTCTTCATTGCACTTGATGGTGGGGCGAATATCGAGCTTCGAGCCAATCGCGTACGTCGCGGCGCCAATGCGGCCGCCCTTATAGAGATACTCGAGCGTGTTCACGCAGAAAAAGCCCTCGGAGCGCTCGGCGGTACCCTCGGCGCGGGCGATAACCTGCGAGAACGGCATGCCCGAGCCAACGAGCTCACACACGAGCACTGCGGTAAGGCCCGCAGCGATGCCGATGCTCTTCGTGTCAATCACAGCGCACTGCAAATCGGCACGGCCGGATGCGATGCTGCGCACCAAGTCGTAGGTACCCGAAAGCCCCGAGGAAATCGTGACGGCAATCACATGGGTGTAGCCTTCAGCGGCAATCCGATCGAACAGGGCTATGATATCGGCAGGCGCCGGCGTCGAGGTTTTAGGAATTTCAGTTTCGAAGCGACGGTAGACTTCTTCGGGCTGAATAGTCACGCGATCGAGAAAGTCGCCATCGGAATAGTTCACATGAAGGGGCGCGATGAACACGCCGTACTTTTCGACGACCTCCGGCGGCACATCGGTCGCGGAATCGACCAGCACGGCGATACGCTGATTTTTCGCGTCGCCTTCGCCTGCCGCGGCGGCCACGGTGGCGGCAACCGTCTCGGCGGCGTCAGACGCCGTAGCCACAGCAGTTGCGGCCGCTTCTGCCGCCTCGCCAAAAACCGCGGCTGCGTCGGCGGCAACGGCGTCGCCGAAGTCGCGAACTTTTTCAATCCCCTGCTTAATGGCGCCATTAATGCCGTTGTTGCCAATCATGGAGCCTTCCCTTCTTCACCCAACAACGCTTGCGCGATGCCGGCGTTCGATACATCTCGTTTTGAAAACCAGCTTATGTGCGCAGCAAAACCGTGTCAAGCAATATGGAGTTTGATTGGACGCTTCGCAACGGTAGCGTTTCCGGTGCCCGCACAGGAGCATGCGACGTGCTACGCTTGCGTCCATGACACGCAAAGCAAAACATATCCAAGCACTCAGCGAGGCGGAATACGTCGAACTTATTCGCGAGCTGCGCCTGGCGCGCTATGCCGATATTCCCACGATCGACTTGTACATGGATCAGTTGCTCACCTATATAGATGCGCAACTGCGCCCGCTCGCGGCGCCCGACGAAAAGCTGCTCACAGCTTCCATGGTGAACAACTATGTGAAACAAGGCATTATCCCTGCGCCGAAGGCCAAGCGCTACACCGCGAACCATGTTGCCATGCTTACCGTGATTTGCCTGATGAAACGCACATTCTCGATGGACGACATCCATTCGCTGCTGCGAGTTTCGGCGGCGACCCACGGCATCGACCATGCGTACAACTTCTTCTGCGAGGCGGTAGAGGAAACCCTTCGCCAGCTCTTTTGCGGCGAAATCGCCCACACGAGCCTTGGATCGTGTGACATTCGCAAGCCAGACGGCCCCGCATTCGCCCTCCAGGTAAGCAACGCCGCCGACCTTTCCCCTGAACGTCGACTCGCGCTTTCGGCGGCAACGAGCGTCGCGAATAAAATCTATGTCGAGAAGTGCTTTGAGCTGGGTATTCTCGATGGAGCACGCAATGCGCAGCTGCGAAAGGCAGAGAATCGATGACCGATACGAACGAACACGATGCCCTCGTCGAGCCCGAAAGGAAATCGACCGAAAGCGACCTAACAACGAAGGCCCAGAACGAAACAGCCGAAGCCGCAGGCGCCACAGCCAACGCAACCCCTGCCGAGGCGACCCCGGCTCGAGAAACTAAGGCCGCAGCCGAAGGGGTCGCCAAACTCCACGCCCCTCGCCTCGATGGAGCCGATGTCGCCGCGGCCGCAAACCAAGCCGCCGCAAAAGCGTGGGACAAGCATCGTGCGCGCATTCTTAACCGCATTGCCGAAAAGGAAATCGCACGCGACATCGTAACGCTCGCCGGCATGACGGAAATCTACTGCGCCGACCACCACGCCGCCGCCGACCGCACGCCATACGAAAGCGAAGCCACCGCCGTGGGCATGTATCCCCAGCACAAGATTCCGCGCCTTTGCCCCGAATGCGCCGCACATTTGCGCTACGGCGAAGTTCGCCGAGCACTGTGCCGACGCGAGCCGCGCCCCGCATGCAAAACGTGCAAGAGCCATTGCTACACACCCACCGAATCGGCATGGCAACGCCGCGCCATGGCCTATGCGGGCCCCAGGGCAATGATCCGCGGGCACGCGATCGAAGCAATTCGCCACCTCATTCACACCAGAAAGAGCTAGGGCGGCGTTTCCATCTGCAGAAAAAAGGTTCCATTCCCCAACTTTCTCGCCCTTTGCGCTTTATCATAGATGTGTGAAGGAAACCAGCAACGCCGCCCGTAGGCGCGCGCGGGGAAACGAGGGCACCATGATCAATCAACGCATATATGAGTTGGGTAGCGAACCGTCGGCGATTCGCGAGCTGTTCGCATACGGCCAAGCACGCAAGGCCGAAATCGGCGAGGATAACGTCTTCGACTTCAGCATCGGCAACCCCAGCGTTCCGGCGCCCGAAGCGGTTAAGCGAGCAATTCTCGATGTGATGGAGCAGCCCCCCACCCAAGTGCACGGCTACACCCCCAGCCAGGGCGCACCGAGCGTTCGCGCCGCCGTGGCCGCATCGCTCAACCGCCGTTTCGATACGTCGTACGAAGGTGCGAACATCTACATGACCTGCGGCGCCGCCGCATCGCTTTCCATCTGCTTCAACGCCGTTGGAAACCCAGGCGACGAGTTCATCGTGATTTCGCCCTATTTCCCCGAATACAAGGTTTGGATCGAGAACGCCGGCTGCAACTGCATCGAGGTGCCCGCTCGCCGCGACGATTTCCAAATGAACATCGAAGCCATCGAAGACGCCATTACGCCGAAAACCAAGGCCATCGTGATTAATTCGCCCAACAACCCGGTTGGCTCGGTGTACCCCGAATGCGACTTGATCGAACTCGCCAACGCGCTGCGCCGCAAGCAGGACGAATTCGGCACCACCATTTATATCATCGCCGATGAGCCGTATCGCGAAATCGTCTACGGCAACGTGCGCGTGCCGTTCGTTCCGCCTATCTACGAGAACACGCTCGTGTGCTACTCGTATTCCAAATCGCTCAGCCTGCCGGGCGAGCGCATTGGCTACATTCTGGTTCCCAACACCATGCCCGACTGGGAGCGCACCTTCAACGCCGTGTGCGGCGCGGGCCGCGCGCTTGGCTTCGTGTGCGCGCCGTCGCTTCTGCAGTACGTCATCGAGCGCTGCGTCGACGAGCCGAGCGACGTTGAGGCCTATGCGAAGAACCGCGAAGCCCTGTATGGCGGCCTTACGAAACTCGGCTACGAATGCGTGGCACCCCAAGGCGCATTCTACTTGTGGGTTCGCGCGCTCGAACCCGACGCTCAGGCTTTCGCCGAGGCCGCGAAGGCACATGAGCTGCTGCTCGTTCCCAGCAACAGCTTCGGCGTCGAGGGCTGGCTGCGCGTAAGCTACTGCGTCGCCCACGAGACCATCGTGAATTCGATGCCCGCATTTGCCGAGCTCATGCGCGAGTATCAAACGAAATAACGACCCTTGCGCAACGCGCCCCTTGACGCAAAAACACGAAGGCTCGCCTATCGCAGGCGAGCCTTCGTTGCATAGAGGCGCCAAAACCGCGCGGGAAAATCGGGCTGAGCATTTCGCGTGTCGCGCCCGCATGGGCTGCGGACTTACGCAGGCTCAGCACATGCGTGCAGGCAACAACGTTAGGCCGCTGCCGCGCGAACGCCGCGCCATTCGGCCCTATCACTTCTGGAATTTCTTGGCCTCTTCGGCTTCGACGCCCTCCATCGAGGCGCCATATTTCGCGGTTTTCGGATCTTTGCCGCCATCTTTAAGCAGCTCATCGACGCTTTCCGCACGCAGCGCCTCGCGGCGCGCATCGTGTTTTTCCTGATAGCGGCCCGCCGCAACAGCATCGAGCTTCACATTGCGGAAGTACACGATCCAGTTCGCCGCGATGGCAATCATGTTCAGGAAATAGACCGCCAGCACCCAGTTGATTTGGCCCGATACGAACTTCGCCGCAATACCGGCAACGTATCCCAACGTGATAAGCAAAATGAACTGCCAGCTTGTGCCCGCAGCCGTGCGCGCCTTCGCCGCCTTATACGCATTCATCGGCCACGACAAGCCAAAACAAACCAGCATGACCGCTTCAAGAAATTCCGCCATTGCACCCTCGATTTCTCGGATTTCAAACCCTTTGAGAATAGTTCGCGCGCATCATAGCGTCTAATATATGAATTGGTTATTTATCATCACTTTGACGTTATAATTCAAGAAAACGAAGGGAGCGCCGTGGAGCTTTTGCAGTTGAGATATTTTCTGGAAGTTGCGGAAAGCGAGCACGTCACGCACAGCGCCCAGAAACTTCGCGTATCGCAGCCCTCGCTCACCCAAGCGATTAGCCGCCTCGAGCGAGAACTGGGCGTGCAGCTTTTCGAACCAGAAGGGCGCGGCATTCGCCTTACTGAAGCAGGCCGCTTCTACAGCAAACGCATCGCGAAAGCGATGGGGGAAATCGACTCGGCGACCAGCGAGCTTGCGCGGTTCGACGAAGAGCGCAGCTCGATCGTGCGCATCAACGTTGTTTCGGCCTCGAACATCGTCGTTGACGCCGTCGCGGAATGGCGCACTCAACACCCCGCGGCAAAGTTTCAGATTGTGAGCAGCGAAACCGCCAGCAAAATCGAACCGTGCGACATCGAAGTGCGCATGCAAACGGGGAAAACGCCGGAAGCGAAGGGCGCGCGCCTATTCAAGGAACGCATCATGCTCGCCGTGCCCACAACGAACGGCGACGAAACCGAGGAGCCCGACGCAGGTTTTCGCGACAATCCAGGAAAAGGCAAGAGACCTGGAGGCGAAGAGCGCGACATCGCAGCGAGCGACGCCTTGGCCAACGGGCCCGGCGAAGCGATTTCGCTGGCCCAGGTGCAAAACAGCGGCTTCATTATGCTCGCGGGCTCGCGCAACATTAGCAACCTCTGCCTGTCGCAATGCGCCAAACTGGGGTTTCGCCCCACAATCGCCTTCGAGAGCGATAACCCATCGGTCGTGCGCAAGATGATCGGCCTTGGCCTCGGCGTTGGCTTTTGGCCCGAACACAGCTGGGGCGAGCTTGGCGCCGGCGCGCGCCTTGCTCCCATTCTTGAGCCGGGATTCGTACGCACCATCGAAGTCGCGCGAACGCGCCACGGCGGCACGAACGAGCAGGCCGATAAGTTCTATTCGTTCCTGCTTCAGCGATTCGAAGCCCGCTGGAATATCTAGCGGTTCCCCGCGTCAACCATGGTAGACTTTTGCGTACATGTGCGAGAGAAAGGGATTCCATGGCCGCGCAATGCAATTTGGTCATCGATTCATGCTGCGATTTACCGCTGAGTATGCTGCAAATCGAAGGCGTCGATACGCTGAACTTCAATTACGTCATGAGCGATGGCGACCACGAGGACGATTTCTATCAATCCATCACGCCGCACGAGTTCTACGAGAAGATTCGCAATGGAGAAACGCCGAGCACCTCGCAGGCTTCGCCGGCGGCAATCGAAGCGGCATGGCGCCGCGCTGCCGAAAACGGCATTCCCACGGTATATCTATGCTTCTCGAGCGGCCTTTCGTCGAACTACTCAACTGCGGCGGCGTTGCTTGCCCAGGTGAAAGAGGAATTCCCCGATGCTCCGCTCTATTTGGTCGACCTTATGATCGGCTCTACGCCCGAGGGCTTGCTCGTTCTTGAGGCGTTGCGCCAGCGCGATTCGGGGCTTTCCGCAGAAGAGCTGGTCGAGTGGGCCGAACAGGCGCGCTACTTCGTGCAAACCGCTTTCATGGTTGACGACCTTGATGCGCTGCACCGCGGCGGACGCATTCCCGCATCGGTTGCCGCAGCAGGCTCGGCACTCAATGTGAAACCCCTGCTCACTTTCGATACGTCGGGGCACTTGGCACTCACGGGCGCCGCGCGTGGGCGCAAGAAGGGCCTGAAGCAAATGGCCGATTTCTTCGCAAAAGAGCATGACACGCAAGGTGGTTCGCCCGTAGTGCTCATCGGCAACGCCGACTGCCCGAAAGACGCCGAAACACTGCGAGACTTTTTAGCCAAACAAGACGAGAGCATCACCGTGGTACAGCACAACATTGGTGCCACCATCGGCAGCCATGTTGGGCCCGGCATGGTGTCGATTTCGTTCTGGGGCGGCGACCGCCGTGAAAACATGTCCGTCGCCGACCGCATCGCCGCGAAGATCAAGCGCGGCTAGCAAGTCGAACGGACGGTTCGGGGCCGCGGGACATCAAGGTGCTCTGAGGCCCCGACTCACTACCGTCATCTCGCCGACCTCGGAGCCCCCTTTTTCGCAATTGCCTGTCGCGGCCAATCGTAGCAGACTCGTATTGCATGCACATGAACAGGCCTTCTACACTCCTTCCCTCTCTTCTCGCACCTTGTTCCTCTTCCTCATCCCCACAAGTGCCCGTCGGCGCGAAGGCCCGCGCTCGAATATCTCATCCTTGCAAAGCCCACCCCCATCTCTTATGTTTGTCGCGGTTCCGTGGCGCCGAGGTAACGTTTCGATTCAGATTCTTCCCATCGTGCGAACGCGCGATATGTTCGACTCGTACCAAGCGCATTTACCGCAAGCCAATCGAGCACTTGCTTTTATTTGATAGGAGGCAACCATGGACAGACGCGCATACAGTCAAGAAAACCGCAACCAGCGCGCCGATTCGGTGGCAAAAACCGTCGTTATCTCGCCCAAGGCTGAAGCCGAAACCCCTAACCCAACCGGAATCAAGGGCCTTTTTGAGGGGCTTTCGGTTTCACAGGTCACCGCCGGTGCGTTGGCCGCGGTGACCTCGATGCTGCTTTCTGCGCAAATTGGCATTGCCGGCTCGGTTATCGGCGTCGCCGTAGGCTCGGTCGTGTCGACCGTTTCATCGCAGCTTTACAAAAAATTCCTGGCAGGGTCAGCCGAAAAACTTCGCGGCTTTGCCTCGAGCGACAATGCAGAAGGAAATGCGGCGACTAACGCCGCTGCCGCCCAAAGCTTCGCACACGCGCAAACCACCGTTATGCCCATCACACGCGCACCATTCGAGAACGCCGAAACCACCACGCTGCCTTCGGTGGGCACAGCGACGCGCGCATTCAACGAAGCGGCGGTTCCGTCGACTAATTCCGCCGAAACGAGCGTTCTATCCGCGAGCCAAATCGTTGGAGCCGATGCGCACAACATGCGCGGCAGCCAAGCCGCTCAAGGCACCCAATCGAATACGCCGCGCATCAATAGCGCAGCCGGCCATACGGGCAATGCGAGCCACGCAACGGGCGTCGTCGAGATTGAGGCCCAAAAACAAAAGACCATGCAGCGCCGCGTGCTCGCGGTTTCAGTCGCCTCGTCCCTTGCGGCAATCCTGCTGTTCGCGGGCCTCGTGCTTATGTTTACCGGTGGCGAAGGCATCGGTACAAAAGTAACCCCGTTCACCGGCGAAGTCGTAACGAGCCAGCTTGCAGACGAAAACAGCGCTGCGACCAGCAATGACACCGGAAAAACCCATGATGTCAAGAAGGCCGAGACAACAGCTCAAGACGAAAACGAGAAGAACAGCGCTCCGCAATCCCCTCAGCAGAATTCGACGCAGAGCGCTTCCAACTCTTCATCCACAACCGAATCGGGCACAAACTCCAGCAACACGAATTCGGGATCGGAGAACTCGAGCTCCGCAAGCGGCAACAACAGCTCATCCTCAAGCGGCTCAGGCTCCGGCCAAACTTCCAGCGATAATACGAATTCAAATTCCAACAACACAAACAGCTCTGGCTCTGGCTCAACGAATTCGGGCGGAAATGCCACAAATTCAGGGTCAACGGGATCGGAATCGAGCGCATCGTCGCAAGCGGGGTCGGGCAAGTAACCCACGGCGAAATATTTCGCTCGGCAAGAAAAGCCGCGAGGCGGCAACACACGCACAAGTGAAAACGAATTCAGCCCCACAGCCAACTCCAAGAAAGCGCATGCATACATACAAAAGCGGGCCTGCATCGTTCTGCAGGCCCGTCGTCATTCAGGGCAATTATGTTTGTCATTTGGCTCATCGCCCTGCGCGTTCGTTAGTCAACGCTCTTCAAGCTTTCAACCATATCGATTTTCTTGAGCTTGAATTTCATCGCCAAAGTCACGATAACCGAGAACAGCATGGTGAGCGCAAACGCGATAACGAAGCTCAAAGCATGAATTTCGCGGCCGAACATCACTTGATCGACCTCGGCGGTGATTACAACATAGCCTTCCATAGCTATGCCAAGGAACAAACCAACGAATACGCCAATCAGCGAAAGCAGCATGGTTTCACGATAAATATACGCGTTCACCTCATGCGGCGTGAAACCAAGCACCTTCAGCGTGGCAATCTCGCGCACACGCTCGGTGATGTTGATGTTCGTGAGGTTGTACAGCACCACGAACGCGAGCAGGGCCGCAGCAACCACGAGCACCACCACGACCGAATCGACGCTCTTCAGCATGCTGCGATAGCTGTTGATGGTTTCGTCGTTATACGTCACGGTTTTCACACCATCCATCGCGAGCACATCGTCGCTGAACACTTCCCGCACGTCATCGCCCTCGGCAACGTTCGCGAGCAACGTCGCATACGAAGGCGCTTCACCCATGGTTGATTCATACAGCGCAGGCGACATGAGCACGTATTGCGCCACGTAGTTCTCCATAATGCCCGACACGCGCACCTCGCGGCCTTCGCCCATCGCGTTGCCAATGGCATCCTCGTCGTAAATCGCGATGGAATCGCCCACCGAAACGCCCAGCTTCGTCGCGAGCTTCTCGCTTATGAGCACGCCTTCATCGTCAATCGCGAGGGGTTTGTGGCCCACGCGCGTGCGCAGCGTGTTGAAGTTGCCGAATTCCTGCGTATCTTGCGGCACGTTCAACTCGACACGTTGGTCGATATCATCCGACGCGCCCGGAGTGCGCACAATTTTGTTCTCGGTAAGCACCCATGCTTTTGGACCTTCGGAGTCGGCTTCAACGCGTTTTGCCACAGCATTCTTTTCGGCATCGGCAACATCGGGATCCATGCGCACGATGGCGTTGTAGTGGTACAGCTCACCATACTGCTTGTCGATGATGTCGTTGATGGCGTTTTGCAAGCCAAGGCCAGTGAGCAAAAGCCCCGTGCAGCCTGCAATGCCAATAATCGCCATGAAGAAACGGCGCTTATAGCGGAAGAGGTTGCGCGCCGTGACCTTGTGGATGAACGACATACGTCTCCACAGGGGCTTGATATACTCAAGGAACACGCGCTTGCCCGCCTTCGGCGTGCGGGGGCGCATCAGGCTCGCAGGCGTTTCGCGCAGCGTGGCAAGGCAGGCCCAGAGCGTCGCGACTGTTGTGCAGGCGACCGCCGCAAGCACGGAAAAGAGCGAAATATCCGTGTAGGCGTGCAGCTCGATATCCGGCATCTGATACATGATCTGATAGGCCGTGAAGATCATCTTCGGGAACAGGATATAGCCGATGACAAGGCCCAGAACGCCGCCGACAAGGCTCGGCAGCAGCCCGTAGCCGATGTACTTCCGTGAGATCGAAAGGCGGCTGTAGCCGAGCGCCTTGAGCGCGCCGATCTGCACGCGCTGCTCTTCGACCATGCGCGTCATCGTCGTCAGGCACACGAGCGCCGCGACGAGGAAAAAGATGATCGGCAGCACGCTCGCGAGGTTCGCCATGCGGTCGGCGTCCTGGCCGAAGCCCGTGTAGCCGGGGTTGTAGCTGCGGCTGAAGATGTACCATTCGCAGCTGTCGATATCCGCGACCTTGCGGCGCGCGTCGGTGATCTTTTCCTGCGCGTCGGCGATCTTCTCGTCGGCCTCCGCCTTGCCGTCCGCGTATTCACGAAGGCCCTTGCGGTAGTCGCGCTCGCCGTCCGTCAGCTCGGTGTAGGCATCCGAGAGCTCCTTGACGCCGTCGGCGTACTGCTCTTCGCCGTCGTAGTAGTCCTTCCAGCCGTCGTCGAGCTTTTTGCGCGCGTCAGAAAGCTCCTTTTTCGCGTCCGCAAGCTGCGCGGGCGCGTCGTTGAGCTGCGCTTTTGCGTCGTTTAGCTGCTTTTTGGCGTCAAGCAGCTCTTTTCTGCCCGCGTCGAGCTCGGCCGCGCCGCTGTAATACTCGCTCCAGCCGTTGTCCAGTTCCCGCTTGTTTGCGGCGATGCTGCTCGCGCTGACGCTTTGCAGCTGGGCAAGCTGCTGGGTAAGCTCCGCTTTTTTCGCCTGCGCCTCGGCAATGCCGGCCTCGAGCTTCTGCTTTGTGCCTTGCAGCTTCGCAAGCTGCGCCTGATACGCCGCAAGCTGCTCTTCCGGCATTCCCTCAGTGGGCGTCTGCTCAAGCGCTGAAAGGTTCTTGTTGACCTCAGTGAGCTGTGCCTGCATCTTGTCGATCTCGCCCTGCGCCTGCGCGATGCCGCCTTCAAGCTGCGCGCGCATACCGCCCAGCGCGCCGTCCGTCGCGGCGATGGCTGCGCTGTCGCCGCGGCCGAGAT
>ERZ827181.621-NODE-621-length-46391-cov-15.340836_pt1 | contig 46391 bp, 35 predicted proteins | sample MGYA00519778_ERZ827181 | MGnify/ENA primary metagenome ERZ827181 (study PRJEB31778, sample SAMEA3449273) | human gut metagenome | biome: human gut; feature: human-associated habitat; material: faeces | place: United Kingdom | collected 2010/2012 ...
CCAGATTCAGAACTTGCTGAAAATGGGCTTGTTGCGCGAAATTTTAAACGGAGAGAGAGGGAATTGGACAAGATTCGCAAGTCCTTAAATACCAACAACAGCGCCTTTTCGATGGTATCGATTAGTTGCAGTTTAGTTACAAGGTTTCACCAAATATTTTTCAAAACCGCACCGAGGATAGCTACCAAAATACCTATCTGCCATACGGCTATGCGCTTAAAGGTTTCGATTTGGGTTTTGAGTTCCACGAGTTCCGCCTTTAGTCCTTTATGTCCATTGCCAAACAAGGTTCTTTCAAGGACATCAAGACGTTTCTCGACAAGTTCAAGCTCTTTAGACTCCTCGCTCATCTCCCAATGCTAAAAGCCTTTCTCGTTATTCCCGCTCCAATGTATGCCGAAATGAGGTTTGCCATAAGCTCCTTCCAGACGTCGGCGAGGTAAAATCCTTTCACATACGCCACCGCAAAGCTTTCCTTTTCGGGAATCAATCCCCAGAGCCAGCCGCCGCTCTGTTCGAGAGTTTCGACAGCCACTGGTATATCCTCAAAGAAGGCGAATATAAACGGGCATAAACCAAGTATGGCAAAGGCCATAAAAAGCATAGTTCGTCTTACAAATACGCCTCCGTCTCCGCTACGAGCAAAGGCGGCATCGTGAGCGGCTACATCGGCAGTCTGTTGCTTTTGTAACGTTTCTAAAACCGCTGTAAACTTTTGGGTATTCAATGCGGATAACTGCCCGACAATCGTTACAATCATAGTTGCAATTCCGCCTAAAATACCGCTATCCCAAAGTGAAGTTATTAGTTCCATACAAGACTACGGCGTGTCAATTTGTTCGGTTCTTTTGCGCTTGGCTTCTTCAGATTTCCAAGAGGCAAGTACATCGCTTTTAATAGCTTCGTTATTGGGAGGTAAACCTTCAATACTCTTTGGAAGCGTGAAGGTTTGTCCGTGAATTCTATTGCCTTCAGGATCTATGGCATCACATATATATCGTGAAGCTTCAAAACCTCTTATCCCGATAATTTGGGCAAAGTCGGTGGCGTCCTCGCCGAGTTCTACTATAGTGATATATTTATTCATGAGTTTAGTCTGTTTTGGTAAAGATTAAGTCTATCGTACCCCCACAAGAACAGCTATACATAGGCATTACGTCTATGCTGCTAAAATAATCGCTAATACCCTTAGGCGGATAGATATTGTAAGCCATGCCCGCATTAAGGGAGGGTATTTGTTCTCGACAAATTTCATAGCCGTTTAGATTCATAACAAAGATATTCTTGTTATTATAATCTTCCTCTTGTGAAGTATCAGCTACATTGCTATCGAATTTCAGAATTATTTGCGATAGAGCCAATCCTGCGATGGAGCTATCAAAATACTCGAAATACGAGTTGTTAAATGCAGATATTTTAATTTTATGCAGATAGGTCTTTGAACCGTCGCAAGGCAATGAATACCCATTGTAGTGTGTTAAGTTATATTTTGAAGCTCCCTTGTTTATCCAGAAGTCACATTCAGTGCTCCCATAAAAGAGACCTTCTATTCCTTCCATGCCCCAAGCATATATATCTCTTACATAAACAGCATCTGTAGTTTCTTCTTCTACTCTATAATAGCTTGAACTTCCCTTTAAGAGGCAAAGCGTGGGAGTTCCCGTATATTTCATTCTTAGAGTGACATCTACTTCCTGCCACTCATCTTTGGTTTGGATATATCCTCTATTATCAATGTTATCGGTTTTTGATATAATAGTACCAGCTGTGCTTAAAGTATAGCTCCCAAGTTTTAATTGTAGTTTAGAGACATTGGGATTTGTGGTCGGCAGATATACGTTAAATTTTATACGATACTTTATTCCACTTGCCGAAAATGAGTTAACGGGCAGGTTGTACTCCCTTGAGTAGCTGTAAGTTAAAACCTTAAGCGAAATCTTTAGGCAGTTTGACTTATTGCCAATACTTGCGCCACCAACACATTGTATCCCCGAGTTCGAGTATGAGAATGTTGAGAGAAAGGTCGTTTTTACATCATAAAATCTTGAACTCAAAATAGTCTTGGGCGGATATTCTCCGTTCATATAGTCTTCTATGGAATAGTTCAACTTGGACGAAGTACCCTCTGCCGATGTGAGTGGTAAAATCATCGAGCAAGAATACACAATATCCTTCTTTAATCCCTTCCAAGACAAGAAGCTCGATGCGCTGTATATGTACAATTCGTCCGGTATTGTTCCCGAGGCGACAAGCTCCAATCCCTTATAGAGCTTGAAATCTCGGTCGTCCAAAGTCATTGCTATTTTATCTCCATATTTAATTGGATTTGAAATAGGGAATAAAACTTCTCGGTTATTATCGGTACCGGTTTCACTATCGTACGAATAAATATACCCCGCGTCTAATTTACTTCCGTCTGCTGAAATAGCGGGGTAAAAGTAATTATAATCTGTAGGTCGAGCTCGTGCTTTGAATCGACCTCAGATTTTGAATACACACTGAGATTGCTTCTTGCGGTTTCTTTATTAGCAAGGTCCGAAAGATTGGACGCCTTTTCTAAGGCCAATGCGTCTTTAGCGTCGGTTTCGGACTTTGAATATACGCCGAGGTTTGTGCGCGAAGCCACTTTGTCTGCCAAGTCTGAAAGGTTTGCGGACTTCTTTGAAAACACCTCGTCAACATAGACTTTGTCGTAAAACTGCTCTTGGAGTTCAACTGTCGGAGCATTGTCGATTAGGTCATTTTTTACTCTGCAAGCAGTCTGTAATACGGTGATAACCTTGCCGCCAGTATTGGAATATTCCACCTCCAAAAAGGCGGAAATATATTCCTGTTCTTGGAGGGCTATTTCAATGTCCTTTGTGTTCAGGGGCAACAAGACTTCCGCCCCGCCGTTCGGATTCAACGCGTAGCCAGCCGCATAGGTGAGTGATTTGGGATAGCCCTTGAAACGCGCAATCGCAACTCGAAGGAAGTCGGTGCCGACTACAAGCGGCTTTACTTCGTAGAGAGATTCTTCGCCCTTTTGCAAAAGGAAGATTTCGAGCGGCTCGTTGTCGCCCTGCATAAATACGGGCGCGGGCACGCTTCTGTCGGAAGTCAAACTCTGGACAAGCTTCTTGTTCTCAACATCTATAAAAAGAGTCATACAAGAAGCGAGCTTGTCAAATTATTAGTTGAAAAAGCTTTTTGCCTCGATACGGGAAATGCCGTGCATATTGACGTAGCGGGAGCGCAGAAGCGACAAGTCGCGGTGTCCCATATTCAGTTGAAGGCGCGGCAGATCGGCGTAGTTTTTTGCGTGAAAGCTTGCGTATGTGTGGCGCAAAACGTCCTGAACCCATCGCCCGCGAAAGCCCGAATTATCGCGGATTTTGCGCCAGCGGCGTTGCCAGTCTGTCGGGCAGATTTTTTCTTCTTTTAATTCGTGTGAATGTGTTATTAAGAGCCTGTTCAAGACGGGCGGAATTTCCACCTGCCGAACCCCGCCTGTTTTCGAGCACTGCGAGCGGACGGTGATTGTCTTTTCTTCGGTGTCGATGTCGCGCCAAGTGAGGCGGCGAACTTCGCGCGGGCGGATTCCAGTGTATACCAGAAGCGCGGTAACGATGGCGTATTCGGGGCTTTCGCGTTGCGCGGTTTTGATTAGCCGCTTTGTTTCGGAAAGTTTCAGCGGCTGAATTTCCTTTTCGATTACTTTCTTGCGTTCGATTCGCTTTATCGGGTTTTTGTCGCACCACTCGCGTCTAATGGCAAATTCAAACAATCCGTGCAACATCGCTCGCGCTTTGTTAAATTGCGGGTTGGTATGAAACGCCGTATTCAGCCATTCTTCGCATTCGGAAACGCTTAGCTCCGAAAAATTGCGCTTGCCGAATTCGGGGCTTGTGCGCAAAAGGCGGTTGCCGATACAGCGAATATCCCGCACTGAATCTGGACGCAAATGCTGTTTGCTTTTTAGATATAATGCAAAACCGTCGGCAAAGGTCATTTCTTTTGTGCGAATATGTTGCAACCCTACTTCAATGACTTTCGCGCAAAATTGGAGGTCGGTTAAGACAAAATTTTTCGGTTTAGCATCCAAAATATTTTTTGCGATTCTTGCCGCGTCCAATACGGAAACGTCAGTCCCCGTCAAAATTCTTTTAGCTGAAATGTAGTCTGTTTTCATCGTATTAAAAATACGATTGTCAAACAAAATTTCACGACTGACCATTCCAAAAGGACTGACGGGTTATTCGATGGAATAAATTTCTTTTAATCGGACGGATTACAAAGGTGTTTTAGCTTATATATCGCATTGGAGGTTAAGGAGTTGATGCGCACCCTTTGGGTATCGTATTTTTAATACGATAGCCTGCTTCATATTATGAAAAAGGTAGAGTGCCAAGATGTAGAAGATAAAAAGGTTGGAGAGTATGTTAGGGAATCTATGCGAACTCTTTTTTCCAACGAAATGCTTTCTAAAGAAATTATATCGAACCTTAAAGATAAAGAGTTTTGTAAGAAGATATTCAATCTTGACTTCCCCATGTTGACGGAAGATCAAAGTAAAACAACAGGGAAACACGCCCGTTATTGGGTTGAGAAATTTGGCGGCAAATACTATGTATCGAATCATTGGTTCAAACCGCAACGCGGACTTTTTGATGCGTGGTATGATAAAATTCTATCTGGAGCACTATCACCGAACGAAGAGCCTTTTGTCGGTAACGAAATAAAGATTTTTGTCGGGTATGCATGGCATAAAGGCGTTTCCGTATTGAATGATTTGTTTTGGGGCTCAATAAAAGGCGTGCTGAGCCCCATAAGGGAAACCGTTCAAGACAGATTTTCGGAATATTTTATTAAAATTAGTATTAATAGGTTACGAGCATCTCATGGCGAATTCGTATATAACGGTATTTTTAACCGAATAAAAAGTGCGGATTTTTTGGTTTTCGATGTTGCCGACGTTTCTTCCTTGTTTGACGAAAAGGAAAATTTTGTCGGTAAATTTGATTCGGAAAACAATTTGATATATAAAAGTTTGAATCCGAATGTGCTTTTCGAAATTGGAATTGCCTTCGGGCAAGGGAAAGAAACCTTTGCATTCTGTCCTTTATGTCTGAAAGAAAAGATACCGTCAGACTTAAGCAATTTTATGTGGACTTTTTACAATACAAAACTCGTAAAAGCCAGCGAAGAAAACAATAGAAAAGAATATTTTCTTCGTGAATTGAAAGACGAAAGAGGTTTTGTAAATAAATTCCGCGGAGCGCTTGCCAGACAGGCGAATAAAATTTTAAAAAAGTAAAAAACCCAAAGGGAAACATATGAAAAAATATATTATATATATAAGCATGTTGGTTGCTGCGTCTTCCTCAGTTATGGCTGATTACGAAGATTACCGACGTGAGAACTTGCAAAAGCGAGACTTTTCCGGGAAAAGTATGCAATATGCAAAACTTACATATGCCGATGCATCTTATGCAAATTTTATAGAAACAAACCTATATGCAGCCGATCTTGGAACCGTAAATCTGACTGGTGCAAGCTTTGAAAATGCAAATCTGACTAATGCAAATCTGAACTTTGCAACCCTAAAAGATGCAAGTTTTAGTGATGCCACAATAAAATGGGCAAATTTTGGGAGAACAGATATAACAATCTTTCAGTTGAGAAGCACTCGCAGCTATAAAAATAAAGATTTGGAAGGGGTCGGCTTGTATTTTACCGACCTTGCTATCAATAATTCTAAATATCACTTTAGCGGATTCAATCTTAAAAATGCAAGTTTTTTAGGAGCAAGGCTGATTAATGTTGATTTCAACAATGCAGATTTGACGGGAGCCGACCTTTCAAGTGCAAAGCTCGGAGCGGATGCCAATTTCAATTCGGCTATTATAACCGGAGCTAAATTCAGTGATAGCGTGAATTCCGGACTCAAATTTTCTATGATTGCAGCAACGCAGAACTATGAAAAAAAAGACTTATCCGGCATAGATTTTTCGAGAAACAAATTTTCATCTGCGTGGAATTTTTCCGGACTAAAACTTAACGGGACAAACTTCAGCGGTGCCGTTCTCTCGGCTTGCAGTTTTAGAGATGCCGACATAAGAAATGCAAATTTTGAACAGAGCGACGTAAATTCAGTGCTAAGCGAAACTCGAAGCTACAAAGACAAAACTTTAACAGGTATAAATTTTAAGCAAGTTGATCTTTCGAGTGTTTACTTAAAGGGAATGAATCTTACGTCCTCTACATTCACGCTTGCGACACTTCCACGCGTCTTGGAAGATGTAAATCTTACTTCGGCAGATTTATCGAGTGCAACATTTACTGTAGGAGCAACTTTCAAGAACGCAAACCTTACGAAAGCAAAATTTACGAATGCAACTTTAAGGAATGCAACTTTTGATAATGCTGTTTTTTATCAAACAGATTTTTCTCGGGCGGACTTGAGCGGTTGCAGTTTCAAAAACGCAAATTTACAACATTCGTATTTTAGCGTTGTAAAAGGAGCAGATTTCACAAATGCCGACTTGCGAGGGGGAAAAGACCCCTCTCTAAAAGGTAATACATTAAAAAACACAGTGTTTGCGGACGGTGTTATAAAGAATTTCAAAATGGACGGCTGGGGAAGCCTAACGATACGCAAGTATGAACCGCTTTCCGAAAATGGGGAAATGATTTCCGCGAAGATTTCAGATAATGACGCTACAATATCTGGGGAAGCCAAGTTGGAGCTTGAACAGGGCGCGTTTTTTGAAGTTGTAAACGGAAAAACTTTGACGGTTGCTTCCGACGGGTTGATTCAAATTGATACCGATTTGAGCGGTTCTACGATTTTCAATGTAAACAGCAGTTCGGGTCTTGTTTTTGAAGACGGCTCGACACTTACTGTAAATATCGTAGACGATATTATGACAAGCGATGCTTACACTTTTGCAGTAATTTCGTTCGAAGATGATTCTTGTATTGCAGGATTAAACAATTTCGTTAAAGACGAAACTTTGTTCCTAACTGTAAATGGAGAAAAGTTCAACGGCGCATGGGACTATGCTATTAAAGGGAATGAATTATCCATTTCCATCAATGTGCCCGAGCCCGCGACGTATGCGGCGATTTTCGGCGCGCTGGCGTTGGCTTTTGCGGCATATCGCAGAAGAAAGTAGAATTTCATAACAACCAAATACAAGAAGAGCCTTTCGGAATCCCGAAAGGCTCTTTTTTTACCACTTCCCGATAGGGCATTCTTCGGAAGCCAATTTTAGTTTTGCTAAGGAGCAACCGCATTTTAGGCATTTGCCCATTCCAAGGCGGGCGGAAGCATTTCAATATTGGCATTTCTTGTAAACTGCTTGTCGTTTTGCCAAGGTTTCATCGTCTATTATTTTAAAGCCTGCGCTCGCAATAAGCTATATAGGAGATTTTCTAATATCTTATAAGTTTCTTCGTTTGCTCAAATAAGGAGTTATTTGAGGCGAATTGATACCATTTTGCCCAGATAGAGGGTGATTGTATAACACCCATTTTAAGAATGATCAATAATACTGGTAAAAAACAGTGTTTTTCAGGTCGCTTTTTAGTACTGTTTTGAAGCTAAAAATAAAGGCTTTTTAAGGGCAAAAATTGTTAAATACCCTCTAGCATGTTCTATTTTATGAAAAAATATAAAATAGTTTTCTTCAAAAGATACATCTCTTATTGTTTGCTTTCGCAATTTGGTGCATTTGCAAACATAAGTAGGTTTAAGAAAGTTTGCTTAGGCTGAATTTCGCCGAAAAAAACTTTTTAACAAATTTTCTAGTTTTATTCATGGTTTATTAGTTATTATACTGGAATAATTTATAAAATAGAATTATCGCGCAAAATGTTAGAAGCGTCTAACTTTCTTCTTGACATCTTAGAAAAGTGCAATTTTCTTGTTCACAAAATGAAAAAAATTAATTTCAGTTTGACTGAGGCCAGAGAGGATTATTTGGAAGCAATTTTAATTCTTTCTTCAAAGTCTTCCCGCGTTCGTCCAATAGATATTGCAAAATTAAAGGGCGTCTCGAAGGCCACTGTCTCTGTCACAATCTCCACATTGGTAAAAATGGGTTATGTTCAAGCCGAGAATCCCCGTTCGATTACTCTAACTAAAAAAGGGATTGAAGTAGCGGAAAGTGTCTTGAAAAAACATGAGCTTTTGCTTGGATTTCTAACGGAACATCTTGGTGTTTCTGCTTCGATTGCGCGTGAGGCGGCCTGCAAGATGGAGCATGCAATAGGCCCTCTAATAGCCGAGAAACTCGCAAAATTCATTTTAAACTTAAGAGATTTGAAAGTTAGGGGCAAACGCCGCCTTCGATTTTATAATTTGCGCGAACTGGGTTTGAATACTTGCAATAGACGGAAAAGAAAAATTTTTTTGCGAAAAAAAGTTAGATAAGACTAACTACCCCTCCCCAACGCTCCGTTTTGAACTTTAATTTTTAAGGGTAAATTTAGAAAAAAAGTTAGATAAGTCTAACATTAAAAAAAGAAAGAGTCATATGAAACTGATAAAGACAACAAACACCGCTATTAGCGGAATTACAATGCTCGCCTCTTGCGTTTTTGCGCAAGAAGCCTCAACACAGCCCGCGCCGGAAAAAATCGAGTCGTGGATGGATAGGGATAGCTTATTTATCGCTTCCGCAAGCGAGGATATTACAAAAAAGACGGGGTTTACCCCCTCTTTGAATTGGACGGGAGAGGTCTGGGGCAATGTTTCGGACGGCAGGAATATTCACACATTGGCGGACTCGCTCTTTACTTTGGGCTTCGAGCAGGACTTGTCTGCATTGGCACACAAAGAGGGCTGGGGCAGAATAGGGCTTAGCGCCTTCTACTACACCCAGACAAACGGCGGCGAGCTTGGCGGCTTCGATTCCTCGCAGGGCTCTTTTAGCAACATAGTTGCGGGCGATATGGCCAGGGTTTTTGAAATTTACTACGCAAACGACTTTAAGACCAAATTCGGAAACATAGGCTTTAGAATTGGCCAACTTGCGGCCGACGAAGACTTCATGGGTATGGATTACTCCGACGTATTTTTGAATTCATCATTCGGCGCCATGCCAAACGTCGCGCCCGGTCAATTGTTCTCGCAGTATAACGTTGCGACATTGGGGGCGGTAATCTACTATTCGCAAGGGAATTTTGATGCCACCTTCGGCGTTTATAACGGCAACATAGGGCAGGATATTTCATCTAACAACGGCTTCGATTACAGCAATACTTTCGACACCGTCGCTCTGTGGTACCAGTTCGGCTACAACTACGAAATAGGCGGCCTTGCGGGGCGCGCGATGTTCGGAGGAAATTATCACAGCGACCCGAGTAAAATTAACTTCGACGCTATTGATGCGGGCAGCTTCTACTCCTTCTACTTCGGCCTACAACAGTCTTTGCTAAACGACGACGAAGGAAACGCGAAGTTTGGCATTTATACCCGCATAGGCTGGGTTCCGAGCAGCAAAGCATCTGACAATAACTTTTATGCAGACTTTGGATTTAATTGGTTTGCGCCCATACCATGCAGAGAAAACGATATATTTGCAGTAGGTTTTTCAGTGATAGAAAACGAGCGCGCTGCCCGGACAGAGTATTCGCATTACGAAGGGGCTCTTGAAATTACCTATCGTTTTCAAATTACGCCAGCAATTGCGCTTCAACCGGATTTTCAGATTTTTGTGAATCAGGGCAAAGATTCCAAGGCCGCGTATATAACGGGTGCAAGGCTTGAAGTTAACTTCTAGCCCAAGTCTAAAAAAACTCTTTAAAAAATTCTTTGGGTAAAAATATGAAAAGAAAATCTACATACAAAGAAATCTGCAAATTAACATTGGCTGCGGCGGCAATTGGCGTTTTTTCGGCGTCGGCGGCAGAAGCCGTGGAAATAAAGGACGTGTTGGAAAACTACGTCGAAGCCACGGTGCTTCCGACCTATTCGCAGATGTCCGATTCCGCCATAGAGTTTAACGAGGCTGTCGCCAAGCTCAAAGAGAGCGCAAGCGACGAAAATCTCGCGAAGGCCGCCGCGGCTTGGAGCAAGGTTCGCACTTCTTGGGAGCGCAGCGAAGCCTTTTTGTTCGGGCCTGCTGCCTTTGCGAGCTTGGATCCGAATCTCGACTCTTGGCCGCTCGACCAATCGCAATTGGACAGCCTGATAAAAGCGATAAACGAAGGGCGTATTTCGATAGATGCCGGGTATGTCAGGGGAGGCTTGGGCGCCGCCTTCAGGGGCTTTCACGCGGCGGAGTATCTCCTTTTTAGGGAGGGCAAGGTTCGCAAGGCCGCCGAAATGTCAAAGGGCGAGCTTGAGTATCTTGCGGCACTTGCGCAAGTTCTGACGGAGGATTGCGTGGCGCTTGAGTCTTGGTGGAAGGGCGCCGACAAGCTTTCGGAGGGCAAGTCGAAAATTCTTGAAGAGGCTGAAATCGAAACAAACGGTTCATACGCAAGCGAGATGAAAAATGCAGGCAATACCGGAAGCCGCTACGAATCGCAGAAGGAGGCGATAACGGAAATTTTCGACGGCTGCATAGACATTGTCGACGAATTGGTGGAGGCAAAATTGGGCACGCCCGCAAAGACTCAAAATCCGCTTGAGTGCGAATCTCGCCACAGTGGAACAAGTCTAATAGATGCCGTCGACAACCTAATAAGCGTCCGCAATTCCTACGAAGGTATAAATTCGAAGGGCGCGAGCCTTTCGGCCTTGGTTGCCGAAAAATCCAAGGAGGCAGACGGGCGGGTGAGAGCGTCGATAAGCAGTGCTATAAATAGTGTTAAAGCGCTAAAGGCACCAATGTTTAAAAATCTCAAGGAAAACAAAGAGGGCTTTAAAGTTGCCATAGCCGCCTGCGAAGAACTTTCGGAGGCTTTGGGCAAGGCAAAGGAAGTTATATGCGAATAAAACTTGGCTAATTTGCCTATCAATTCGAGTTTCCCGCCGATTGATGGATTATTTCCCGGCGGGAAGCTCCCTCTTTTTTGGAGGGTCTGCTAGATGTTTACTCTATTTAGAAAATCAATTTTACCTCTATTGCTCTGTCTGTTTTCGCTATGTCTTTCTTGCTGCGGATATAAAGATGATGAGTTTGCCGCAGAGGGATTCGTGCCAAAGAAAGCGCGGGATTTGAAAATAGATCACCCAAAAATTCCGCCTGCCGCCCTCAAGTCCAAAATCAACGGGGAGTCTGCCGGATTTGGCGACATTAAACCAGAGTTCATTAGCCTTTCATGCGTTGCATGCCATGTAAACGCGAGTGTCGACATGCGCCTGCCCGAAACGAGAAACTCGGACGGAAGCAAGGGCCCCGCATATTATCTCGGCGGAGAGGCCGGCACTACTTTTACCTCAAACAGCAAGGCCTTTGAGCAGCCCGCGCCCGCCGTTGTGGAGGCGGGTTTGGAATCCGATTTCAAGCAGGGTGAGGCGATTTTTGAGGGCAACTTTGTAAGCGACAAGGGCGTGCCTTTTGGGGGACTCGGTCCCACCTACATGAAAACTTCGTGCATAGCCTGCCACCCGGGCTACGGGCGCGCCCGGCGAACCGACAACTTCGATTTGGAGTACGGAAACGGCTACATTGCCACCGTCCATAGGCCCGACGGAAGCGTTGTTGAGGGCTACACAGAGATGCTCCAAACAAACGCGGTAAAACCGTATTTGCCATACGCAAAAGGCGTAAAAATAACTTGGCATAAGTTTGTCGATAAATACGGCAATCGATATCCCGACGGAAGTTTTTACAATGAGGGCAAGCCTAATGAAGGCGAACTTGTCTATCCTAGCGCCGATATAATAGATCCGCTTTTACCGCTTCCCAAAGACTACAAAGTTTCGATAGAGTCAACCATAGGGATTTACGGCACGGGGCTTCTCGACGCCATACCCGACGAGGCTATTTTGGCCGAGTACCGCCGCCAGCACGCGCTTGCTGGGCCCGTCAAGGGCGTTCACGGGAATTGGATTTACGACCAAAAAAGCAGGCGCAAGCGACTTGGCAAATTCACTTGGCACTGTTCGCGCGCCACTCTTGACGACGGTCCGGGCTCAAACGGAATTTACAACACCACAAACGTCGCGCGCGCCGACAGGCGTGAACTTTATGGAACGAGACAGTGGCTTGAAAAACACGAGAGCTTGGGCATAGACGTAAGCGCGTTTAAAAAGGCGCAAGATCCCGAATTTTCCATGGAGGATTTTGAAAAATTCATGGTCTGGCACCGCGGCTTGGCTGTTCCGGCCGCCAGAAATTTGGACAGGCCCGAGGTTCTTGCGGGGCGCGAAACCTTCTATAAAATCGGCTGCGCAAGCTGCCACAAGCCGGAGTGGAAGACGGGAGAGTATGTGCCTTTTAGGCCCTATTCGGGGCAGCTTATTCGACCATATACAGACATGCTAATGCACGACATGGGCAAGGAAAACATGGGAAGGTTTCGCACCTACCGCACGCCGCCGCTGTGGGGGCGCGGGCTTATGCGCAAAACTGCGGGGCACAGCGATATGTTCCACGACCTTCGCGCGCGGGGCTTTGAAGAAGCCATACTCTGGCACTTTGGCGAGGCCGAGTTTGCGCGCGAGCTTTTCAGAAATTTAAATGAGCAAAAGCGCGCGCAGCTCATAAAATTTTTAAAATCACTTTAAAAGCAAATCTATACACAAGGCATTTAAAATTATGGAAAATTTCAGCGCAAAAAAATTGCCTCTTTCGGGAGGAAGGCAAATCTATTTCTTTTCGGCATCGGCGGAGGGTTTGGAAGATGCAAAGGCGCATTTTGACGCCCTTAATTCAATTTCCAAAATGCGCCTTGTAGGGCCTGAGCTGTATGCGGCTTGCAAGTTGCCGCTCTTTCAAAAGAAGTCCTCGGGCGAATTTTTATTTTTGGGGACCGAAGTTGGAGGCGGCTATCGCGGCCTTCAATGTTGTTTGGTTTCGGAGGATATTTCAAAAGAGATTGTCTTTGAAGGGCGAAGAGTGGGGCTTTGCTTTGAGGACGATTTTGCGCGCTACGCGCTACTTGGAGGAATTTTTCCCGAGGATATTCGGGCGTGCAAAGAGGCTCAAACTTCAAGCGTTTTTGAGAGTATAGAGGCGGCTTTGGGCGGGGTCGGAATGGACTTTTCAAACGTTGTGCGCACTTGGTTTTACAACGACAATATTTTGGATTGGTACGAAACTTTTAACGGGGCTAGAGATTCCTTCTTTGAGTCGCGCAAGGTGTTTTCGGGATTGGTTCCCGCAAGCACCGGCATAGGCTCACGCAATGCGCGCGGTGCGGCCTTGGCGGCGCGGGCTTTTGCTGTAAAGCCGAAAACGGACTGCGTGAAAATTCGCGAGGTTGAATCCCCCTTGCAGTGTTCGGCGCGCGATTACAAAAGTTCCTTCAGCAGAGCCGTGGAATTGGCGCACCCGAATTTCAGGCATTTAATTGTTTCGGGAACAGCCGGCATAGAGTACGGAGGGAAAAGCGCCTTTGTCGGAGACTTAGACCGGCAGATAAATTTATCGCTTGACGTCGCGGAGGCTATTTTAAAATCGCGCGGCATGGATTGGGACGACACCCTGCGGGCGGTCGCCTATATCAAGGATTTTTCATGTGCGGGCGAATTTAGAAAAATTCAAAAAAAACGCGGACTTGAAAAATTGCCATGTGTAGCAATTCAAGCCGACGTGTGCCGAGACGATCTGCTCTTTGAAATCGAGCTTGACGCTGGGATTGCTCTAAAAGTTTAGATATTTGCAATGTTCGTGCCGCTATTACAAATTTTGATATTGGCAGCGTGTTCGTTTTGCTCGCTCTTTGTCGGGGTTGCCGACATATCTCCACTTGATTTGTTTAACTTGAGCCGGGAGCAAAGCGGGATCTTTTTTGCCGGCAGAATCCCCCGCCTTTGCAGCATACTTGTTGCAGGCTCCAGCCTGGCGGTTGCGGGGCTTATAATGCAAAGAATTATGCAAAATAAATTCGTATCGCCGACGACGGCTGGCACGATGCAGTGGTGTAAATTGGGAGTTATGACAGCCGTGGTTTGCCTGCCGGGTGCAAGCCCGATTTTGCGTGTGGGAGCGGCCTTTGCGGTGTCGCTATTCGGAACTTTTTTATTCTTGGCGATAGTGAATAAACTGCGCAGCCAAAGCGCGGTTTTAGTCCCGCTTGTGGGTATAATGCTCGGCTCGGTAGTAGATGCGGGAGCGACATTCTTTGCGTACAAGTTCGACATAATTCAGAATATGGCCTCATGGCTTCAGGGTAATTTCTCGCTTGTGATTGCGGGCAAATACGAGCTTTTGTACCTGAGCGTCCCCTTAATGTTTTTGGCATATTTTTACGCGGATTATTTTACAATAGCCGGAATGGGCAGAAGTACGGCATCTTCACTGGGGTTAAATCACACTCTCATTGTAAACGGGGGGCTTGTTATAATTGCGGTTGTAAGCTCCGCAAGCGTTGTGGGGGTGGGCAACATACCTTTTGTGGGGCTTATAGTTCCAAACGTTCTGGCAATTTTTAAAGGGGACAACGTAAAAAATATTCTGTGGGACTGCGCGTGGCTAGGCGCGTTTCTTGTTCTAATTTGCGACATTGCCGGGAGGCTGATAATATTCCCCTATGAAATTCCGATAGGGATAATACTCGGCGTTGCGGGGGCTGCGGTATTTTTGGTTTTAATAAGAAGCGGGAGGAGCTATGTGTAAGAGGTCTTTTGCAAAGACTTTTGCGATTCTTGGTATCTTCGCGCTAGTGCTTGCGTCCTTGTATATCTTCGAAGGGTTGGGCGCGCGCGAAAATTGGGGCTACAATATTTCAAGGAGGGCCGACATACTTGTTGCGATAAGCATTGTGGCGGGCTCAGTCGGGGTCTCGTCCATAATATTTCAGACCATAACTTCAAACCGCATTCTCACTCCCGGAATAATGGGCTTGGACAACCTCTACCTTTTCACGCAAACTATCATAATATATTTTTTTAGCTCTGGCGGTTCCGAGATGATAAGCGGCGGGCTAGACTTTTTTCTTACTCTTATTCTGATGCTCGCGCTTTCGCTTGGCCTTTACCTTTACATATTCAAGGCAAATTCGGGCGACGTATTTTTTGTGGTTCTAACGGGGCTTGTGTTCGGCATAGCATTCGGGGGGCTGTCGAGCTTTATGCAAGTGATAATTGACCCGAGCGAATTTTCCATATTGGAGGGCAGAATGTTCGCAAGCTTTAACAAGATAAATTTGCCTCTTATGGGCGTAAGCGGGCTGATTGTGCTTCTTGCCTTTCTCTGGCTTTCCTCGGACTTCGACAAGTTCGACGCGCTCACTCTCGGGCGAAATATGGCAATAAGTTTGGGCGTCGAGTACGACAAAGTTGTATTAAAGAGCCTTGCCGCCGTCTCGCTTTTTACCTGCGCATCGACAGTATTGGTGGGACCTGTAACTTTTCTCGGGATAATAATTGCAAGCATCACAAGATTTATATTTCCGACATACAAGCATTCGGTGCTGCTTTGGGGGTCGATTTTAGTCGGGATAATAGCGCTTGTTTTCGGAATGCTTGCGACGGAGCGGGTTTTGCAATTTTCAGTTCCGCTTAGCGTAATAATAAACTTTGTCGGCGGAATTTATTTTATCTATTTGGTGCTAAAAGTTAAACGCGTATGATTTCCACTGAAAGTCTCTCAAAAAAATACGGGGAAAAATTCGTGCTGAAAGAAGTTTCCGCGAGTTTGCCCGAAAACAAGATTACAGCCTTCATCGGCTGCAACGGAGCGGGCAAGAGCACGATGCTAAATATAATAAGCCGCCTCATACCTGCAAGCGAGGGTTGCGCGTTCGTCGACGGCAAAAGAGTTTCCGAATGGGACAGCCGCAAGCTTGCGCAAAACTTGGCTATACTCGGGCAAAATTCGCATAGATCCGCGCGTATCAGCGTAGAAGAGCTTGTTGCCTTCGGAAGGTTTCCGCATTCGGGTGGAAGACTGGGGGATCGGGATTTTAAAATGGTTGAGCATGCGCTTAAAATCACTGGCATTGAAGAGTTGCGCGACCGTTTTATCGACGAGCTTTCCGGGGGGCAGCGGCAGATGGCGCACATAGCAATGTCGATAGCGCAGGACACCAAATACATACTCTTAGACGAACCTCTCAACAATCTCGATATGTCGCGTTCTGTAAAGATTATGAAGCTTCTTCGGAAGCTTGCGCGAGAGGAGTCAAAGACGATTATAATAGTTATACACGACATAAATTTTGTGTCGTTTTACGCCGACCATATTGTGGCGCTGAAGGACGGCAAAATAAGATACGAGGGGGCGGTAGAGGCCGTAATGAAGCCGGAAATACTGAGCGATATCTATGGAATGCGAATCGAGATTGAAGAGTACAAGGGAAAGAAAATTTGCGTGTATTATCAATAGTAAGAAAGGGGATATCATGAAATTGGAAAAGATAAAAATAGTAAAAATTACAATAGCGCTAGCACTTGGCATTGCGCTGGTTGCGATGTTTTTTAAGGGCGGCAAAAGTTCCGCAACCATAGGCATAGATGGCGGATTTAAACAAAGTCCCGCGCGCGTCGTCGTGCTTGACTACGGCACGCTCGATACTTTTGATGCGCTTGGCGTGAAAGCAAAACTTGCCGTACCAAAGAGCTATATGCCGGCCTACCTTTCCAAGTATAATGCGGACGAATATGAAAATGTCGGTGGCGTAAAGGAGTTTAACTTGGAGACCATAAACTCCTTCAAGCCCGATCTAATCGTGATTTCTGCGCGCCAACAGGATTACGAAAAGAAACTTTCAGAGATTGCGCCCGTTTATTTTGTAAGAACCGCGATTGCCAAAGACCAATTTGCCGAGACAAAAAAGAACATAGAATTTTTCGGAAAGCTATTTGAGCGTGAAGAAGCCGCAGCAAATGCGATTTCCGAGCTTGAGGCGGCCGCGCGGAAAGTGCGCGAAAAAGTTTCCAAAAATCCGCTGCGCACACTTGTTATGATTGCAAACGACGGGAAGCTGTCGGCTTTCGGGTCGGGGTCGCGCTTCGGTTTTGTTTACGACGCCTTGGGCTTGCCGCAGGCCGACGCTAATATAAAAGTGGGGCGCCACGGACAGCTTGTGAATTTTGAATACATAGCAAAAGTAAATCCCGATTTAATATTGGTGGTCGATAGATCTGCCGCGATAGGTTCAGGCGCAGACAACACAAAAATATTCGATAATCCAATTGTAGCGGGCACGAATGCCGCCAAGAGCGGGAGGATAGTGAGACTCGATCCCGAGTGTTGGTACCTTTCTGGCGGCGGAATAGAATCTATGGGGAAAATGATAGCGGAAGTGGAGAGGGCTATTTCAAAGTAAGAGATCATGGAATCTATCAAGCGCAGCGGACAAAGGTTATCATACGCACCATGTGTATTTTTTGGATTTATTCCCGGTTTTGGGAAGGTATGGGAGGGGGACGCTCAGGTTAAGATGCTCGCAGGAAAAACACCTTGAATTGCATAGGATACTTGCAAAGTGCCTTGAAAGCGGAGACTTTGTGCCGTACGAAATTGCGATAAAAGCAGAATGCCCCCAAGTCAATGACGCAATCGCAAAAGTTTATGCACAAAGAATCGCAACTCTCCCTTCGCCGTTTTCTTTCAAATTAAGAGGCTATTTGAGGCAAATTGGCGCTATTTGGCACAGATAGAGGGTGATTGTATATTTTAGAGAAAAGCTTGGGGTTAAAATTTAAAAAAATAGGCTTTTTTCACTGTAATGGTGTTAGACAAAAAAAGCTGCTTTTCACCCATTTTTAGCGTATTGCAACTTTCTCATTAAAACCGTATAATACCATTACAGTGCGTAAGCTATAAACGCAGAGAGACCCGTATAATCTCTTAAAACTGTAATTTTTGAAAATTTAAAAAAGGCGCATTTTTTGTCCCAAAATTTTTACTAACATAGACCTTTCAGCGTACACCTCAAAATTCGAACTTTTTTGTCTAACACTTTTGTACTATAAAATTGACAATAGAACCTACCAACAATTATTGAAGCAAATTCTCAATTACTTCTTTATGTCCATTAAAAATCTTGAACTCGTAGGTAGTTTCATTAGGATATAAAGCCTTAAAATTACATGAAAGAAATCGATGAAATAAGCTTGCAGAAGGCCCGAGAACTCTACGACTCGGGATATATTTCTTCATGCGAAGTCGGAACTACAAAGGGTTTGCAACAAATCCATAAATATATCTTTGACGGCCTATATGATTTTGCAGGCAAGGTAAGGGATAAGAATATATCAAAAGGCAATTTTAGATTTGCAAACGCAATTTACCTAAAAGAGGCGCTTGCAAAGATCGAGCAGATGCCCGAAGGAAATTTTGAGGAAATTATTGCCAAATATGTTGAAATGAATATTGCCCATCCATTTATGGAAGGTAACGGCCGCGCTACAAGAATATGGCTCGATATGATTTTAAAGAAAAATCTCGGCAAGGTCGTAAACTGGCAGAATGTCGATAAAAACTTATATTTGCAAGCCATGGAGCGCAGTCCCATAAATGACTTGGAATTGAGATTTCTGCTAAAAGAAAATCTTACAAGCGATGTCGATAACAGGGATGTTATCTTTAAGGGGATAGAGCAATCGTACTACTACGAAGGCTACGAAAAGCCTTGATTTCATATTTCACTACTCTGCGTTAAATAAACGTTCTCGTCTTATCTCCGTTTAGTTATATAACTATAAATAAGCGGAGGTTATGCTTGTGAATCTGAAAGATCAGTATTATCCGTCCACATCTCGCATTGGGCGATAACTGTATTTAAGGCTTCTTCTTGCCCTTCAGGAGGGTACTTGTACTTCTTGAGCAGCCGCCTTACCAGCATTCGCATGCGCGCCCTTGCGGTTTGTTTCATCTGCCAATCTATGGTTTTATTTTTTCGTAGCGCCTCCGTCAATTCCTTTGTTATAGCGACAAGTTGCTCGTTCGAGTAGAAGTCTTTCACAGCTTGCGGTTTTGTAAGCGCGTCATAAAAGGCGCTTTCTTCTGTGGTCAGACCTAAGGCGTTCCCGTCTTCTTTTGCTTTTACAATCTCCTTTGCCATCTTCAGAAGTTCTTGGATAACTTCCTCATTTGTAAGTAAACCGTTCAGATATGAGCGCATTGTTTTTTGCAAGAGTTCTGAGAACTTTTGAGACTTCACAACATTCGTTCTTTGGTAAACCGAGACTTGTTCGGCAATTAACTTCTTCAACAATTCTACGGCCAAATTTTTCTGCTTTAACTTTGCAACTTCCGCCAAAAACTTCGGGTCAAAAATCGAAAATTCTTCTTTTACGTCTGAGAAGAGGTTTACCACTCCTTCGCTTTTTATACTCTGGCGAAGGAGTTCGTTTATGCGCGCGTTTATTTCGCGCAAAGATATATAGTTTGGCCTGGAAGTAATACGCGTAAGTAAAGTTCTTACAGCTTCAAAGAAAGCGGCTTCAAGTCTATCGTCTGGGCTTACAATACTGCGGCAGAGCGACAGCGCCTGCCTTAGCAACATAGCCTCTTTTATGTAATGCTTTTTCCGTTCCGGTTCTTGGGGGTCGGATAGAAAGTTTACGCCGTCCATAATGAGCTGAGCTCGGTCATAATCTTTTGCGGTTTTAAAAGATGAATAGTCAAAGCCGTGGAATAAGTTTCTGCAAACTTCGAGCTTTTCCAAAAAGCGCGGCAAAGCGGTATCGCTTATATCCATATCTCCGTACCGCTGTTTATCTCGCGCGGTGTAGTCGTTCATAGCTTTCTTGAGCGCAGATGCTATGCCGACGTAATCGACGATAAGTCCGCCTTCCTTATCTTTGAACACCCTATTTACGCGCGCAATGGCCTGCATTAGGTTGTGCCCCTCCATGGGCTTATATACATACATTGTGGCAAGCGACGGCACGTCAAAGCCCGTAAGCCACATATCTACAACTATTGCAATTTTAAGCGGGGATTCGCTATCTTTGAATTTACGCGCCAATTCCTCTTTATCCGATTTTTTGCCTATTATCTCTCCCCATTCTTTTGGATCGTTGTTGGAAGAAGTCATTACAAGCGCGATTTTCTCATTCCAGTTTGGCCTTAGTGCGAGGATTTTTTTGTATATCTTCATCGCGATTTCGCGCGAATATGCAACTATCATAGCTTTGCCTGTCAGTATATTTGCGCGGTTTTGCTCGTAGTGCATTACGATGTCGCTACAAAGGGCGTCAATGGTCTGTTCGGCGCCGAGGATACTGTCCATGCGGCTTAGCTCTTTTTTGCTCTTTTCAATGGAATATTCTTCCGCAATTTCCGCCAATTTGTCGTACTCGCGGTCGATTCTATCCATTAGGGATTTATCGAGCTTTAGACGCACTACGCGGCTTTCGTAATAGACGGGTCTTGTAGCGCCGTCCTCCACCGCCTGCGTCATGTCGTAAATATCTATGTAGTCGCCGAATACCTCGCGGGTGTTTCTGTCTTTTTGCGAGATTGGCGTTCCGGTAAATCCAATGTAAGTGGCGTTTGGGAGATTCCTCCTTATTAAGATTTCCGTGCTTATTTTTACCTCGCCGCTCTTGGGGTCTATGCGCTCTATCTCGTAGTGCCCCCTGTGGGCTTCGTCCGCCATAACGATAATGTCTTTGCGTTCCGACAGAGGCTCTTCAGACTCCGTGAACTTTTGCATTGTCGTAAATATGATGCCGTTTGCCTCGCGGTTTTTGAGAAGATCTTTTAAGTCCTGCCTGCTTGCGGCCTGCTGCGGGGTTTGCCTTAGAAAGGCGCTACACTTTGCAAATTGTCCAAAGAGCTGATCGTCCAAATCGTTTCTGTCGGTAATCACCACTATGGTGGATCTTTTTAGATTTTGGCGCAACAGGTTTGCGTAAAAGACCATTGAGAGCGACTTCCCGCTGCCCTGGGTATGCCAAAATACGCCTGCCTTGCCGTCTAAGTCCACGGCGCGCAAGGTCGATTCAAGCGCCTTGTTTACCGCAAAGTACTGGTGGTAAGCTGCCAATATTTTAATTAAGCCGCGGTCGCCCTTTGAAAAACATATGAAGTTTTTTATTATATCAAGAAATCTGCGCTTTTCAAATATGCCCGTAAAGAAGGTGTTGTAGTCGGCAAATTTTGTAGTTTCGTAAGAGCCGTCGACACTCTTCCACGCCATGAAGCGGTCCTCTGAGGCGGTGATTGTGCCCGCCTTGGTCTCCGCCATGTCGCTCATTACGCAAAAGGCGTTGTAGGCAAATATCGAGGGAATCTCGCGCATGTAATTTTGCAGTTGCCTATAAGCGGCGGAAGCGTCGGTCTCCTCGCGCGAGGGCGATTTAAGCTCTATAATTACAAGCGGAATACCATTTAGAAATACGATGATGTCAGCTCGCTTTTCTGAATGCTCTATGAAGGTCCATTGGTTTGAAACAATAAAGCTGTTGTTTTCTATGTTTGCGTAATCAACTAGGTTTACCTTGTCGTACTTCTGCTCGTTATTTAGCCTGTAAGAGACTTCGACGCCGTTTTGGAGATAGTCGCAAAATACGGAATTTTTGATTTCAAGCTGATTGTTTTCAAAATTTCTTATTTTGTAAATTGCCTCGTCAATGGCTTCGATTGGCAGATTCGGATTTATCGCAGAGAGCGAGAGGCGCAATTTTGAATCAAATAGCGGATCTGAATAATCGCGCTCTACGCTTGGGCCGTAGACATATTCATAACCCAGCTTTTCAAACAACTGCAAGATCGCATTCTCGTAATTCTCTTCCGTGTACGACATACGCTCTGTCAATTTATAGATTAAACATGGGGAAAGAAAAAGCGATCTTTATTGATAAAAATTTGTGCTCATCACAATTGGGTTTTATCTTGCAAAGATAAATTTTGAGAACATCGTCATAAAGCAGAGAATAAAAATCCCTACATTTAATATCTGGGCCATACATTTATGTATAATCCATCCCTTCATAAAACAGTTCTAATGTCACATTCTTATCAGTTTTTTCTGTATGTCGCATACAAATAAATTTGTCATGGATTTATAAAAGTTTTAGGTTTTCAATACCTAATTCTTTAAAAAATGCATAATTACGCTTTTTCGCATCTCCTACGATTTTCCCATAATCAATAAAGTTCGCATGAACTCTTAATTTATTATAATATTTGTAGTATCCTAATTCTCCAGGCAATTGAACAAAATCTAAAATATCAGTTATTTCATTTTTAATAGATTCGGATATATCACAAATATAATAAACATAAAATCTCGTAGATGGTTCTGCCCGTATTAATCTACCAGAAATAGATTTAAAAGCATTACTCCGGATTTTTCTTACATATTCTAAAAGCTGATTATTTATTTCTGAAGGAGATATTCTGTCACGACCAGGGCGTTTTAATTCTATAATCGAGATGTAGCGTGAAATTGTAGTATCCGGATCAGCTTCATGCATAATAAAAATGTCAGGTCTATCTTCGGATGTAGATGTTGAATCCTTACTTAAACAAGTGTTCGATCGTAAAATTTCATGAAAGGACAATCTGTCGTCAATCAGCCAAAGGTTGTGATTTTCATAAGGTATATCATCTGAAGTTATGCTTCTTGGAAATATAATATCATGTAAAATTTCTTCTTTTTGATACTTGTCATTGGCGGATTGCAATTTTTTATCAAACAACTCTATGATATATTTTCGCTTTAATACATAATCCGTTAGCATGTCTTTTTGCATTTCGTTTAGCCGATCGGAACATTCTTTTATCTTGTCGCTCATAGAAGAAAAAGAATTTGGTTGAGTCTTTAATAAGCTTTTAGTTTGCTTTCTTATATTTGCTTCTAGATTAGCTTTAACTTTGCAAAAGGCTTCAAAAATTTCTTCTTCTGACGAATCTGCCTCAATTTCATCTAATAATTGAGAATTTCCGTATTTTGCTATACATCTAAATTGAGGAGCTATTTCTGAGATATAATTTGAAATTAAAGTATTCTTCTTCTCTTCTATCTTTCTTATATATGGAGATAATTCATCTTTAATTTGTTTTATAACTTCTTTTTCTATGTCGGATATTGTTATTGGATAATAAGTTGTAGGTTGTCCCGATTCAGGTATTAAAAATTTTAAACGAGAAGGATCTATCCCATTATCAAGATATTTCCCACAAACGTATACCGTATAAACAAATTTTTCACCATTTTTTTCTTCTCTAAATGCTGAATTTGATCCAATCTTCCTCCCTATATTTACGGAGCCAACCTCTCTATTGTTTGCGCAATATATTAAATTATTATTGGTCTGTCGAGTAGATGGTAATTTCAAGTGGTATGTTTTAAAATTTTCTCCTATTAATTGAAAATCTTTACATTTTAAAGTTGTCTTATATTCATTGTTGTACAATTCTGACAAGTCGAGAAGTTCTCCTTGATCTTCTATTTTGATTGTAATAGGTGTTCCCAAAATAAAATACAACAAACAATGTTCTAAGATCCTTTGAGCGATTTTGGACGTTGTTTTAAACGCACTTGGAGATTCTCTATATTTAGCTTTAAATCCATCTAATGAAATTACTGTTTTAAAGGGAGTATTAGCATTTACTTCAATATCTTCTTCGTCGTTAACACCATCCAAAGAGAAAGAAAAGGTTTTTAATCTCTTTTTTCCGCCTTGTTCATAGATTGAAGAAATATTTACCTCATCAAAAGCTTTCAACCAAGAAAATCTGCCGATTCCCTTACAACCTTTCGATAATTTATATGTAGAATCTGATTTGTTAAAAGAAGTAAAATTTTCAGAAGTGAAACCAATACCATTATCTTCAATTTCAAATCCTAATATTTCCTTTTCAGCATATTTTGTAGATCCATCTTCTGTTAGTTCTAGCTGTTGTTCAGCATCGCTACGTTTTATTCTTACAACAATTTCGCCGTTTTTTTTATTTTGGCTATCCTCAATAGATTGAATCGAATTTATAATAGCTTCGAAAACAGGAAGAAACGCTGTGTTATAAAAATCAGGCATGTTGTTTATTTTGCCTTTTATATCAGTTATCATATTAGAGCTCATCGTAAATGTGCAAGTTGTTGATTTGTTGTTTTAAATAATTTTAATGAAAAGATATTTTGTTTTTATATTATGCCAACTTTACTAAATTGTAATTTACACCACCACACCAGAAACATCAATCTCGCCCGACATCAGCTTTGGTAATAGGGTATCACGAAGTTGCGCAAGACGTTGGGATTCTCTTTTATTTTTTATTATAGCGTCAAAAATAGGAATCGAGATTCTGTTAAATTCTTTCAAGATATTTAATTTTGGCAATATTATTTTAAATCTATCAATATCGTTCTTGCCTAGATGGATCACGGTAGTTGCAAGTTCAGAGCTTTCTACTTCATTAAGCAGTGGAACGATGGAGAACATAACGAATGCAGTTGATACATTCAATTTAGATTTAAAGACACAAATTCGCTGATTTAACCATGCATTATCGCCACCCCACAAATAAGCTTTAAACTCGCCATCCATACCAACAACAATATCTCCTTGTTTTATTAAATATCCTTTTGGATGAGATTCTGTTGTATATGTATTCGATGCTTCATTCGGCAAATCTCTTATCCTAATTATAGGAGTCCCAAGTTGTTTGTTATTGAATAAATTTGATGAAAATGGTGCTCCATAGATAACTTCTGAAATAGAATATATGGATTCCACTTTCCAGCCTTCGGGGATTCTGCCGAGTTCGGAGTCGATAAATTTGCCGTTTTTGAATGGTTCAAAGTCGATAAACCAAGATTTAAAGATGGCTTGGGCTTGGGCTTCTAAATTTTGATTTATCTTCTCATTAAGTTCTATTTTGTCATCCAATGTATCTAAAATACGGGAAATCCTTTGTTGTACATACAACGGAGGAAGGGGTATAAGAACTTTTCGCAATTCTGCCTGCTTTATTCCCGTAACAGTTGTTCCAGACTCTCGTTGACGTAATTTTGATTGTCCTTCATGAGATAACAAATAGTATTTCAAATATTTTCCACATATTAGATTTTTATTTGCGTGCATAGTTATGATACGTTGTCCCATTGCCACATGTGCATCCCTCAATTCTGCAACTTCCCCCAAAGGAGCTTCCGTTGTGATTAGAATGTCTCCTATTTGAGGGAACCCACGAGTCATTCTTTCTACATATTCATCTTCTGATATAAATTCTGTAGGAGTATAAATCCTTCCATTTTTAATAATTTTAGCCGTTATCAAAGGGATGCCCGAGGTTGATTTTTTAGGAGTTTTACCCCTGTAATCAATCATGGTAACAATATCATCTAGTGGCAATTCTTTACATTTAGTCATTTTTATTCTCTTATATAGACCCTAATTTTTCGTCTATTTTTTTCTTAGAAATTTCTGATTTAAAAAAATTATGATGGGTGTAACTTTCGTTTTTACTTTTTTGTTCGGTGGTTAATTCCGATAGAAATTTGACCGCAAAATCATAGGCTTTTTCTGCTTTTTCCTTGTCGTAATTTTCTGCGAGATTAGGATATTTTCGTGTCATTACGTAGAGCATAGCGTATATTGAGTGCAACAAATGCTCTTCCTCTCTTTCCCTGTTTTTGTAAACAACATACTTGTATATGAAATAAGAATACAATAATTGGTTATAATTATTTGCGTCGCTGTAAACTTCATCATAATATAATTCAGTTAATTTGCTTTTGCTAATCTTCGCACGGTTCGGAATCCCCATGTATATAGAGCAATATGCTTGCAACAATGTTTCTGCGTTTATACTTTCTTTTGAAACCTTTTCTTCTGTATCTCTGTATATGATCAACGTAATTCCATTGGTCGCAAAGAAATCTTTTATTTTCTTTAGATTTTCATTTCCGCTTTTAAGATCAAACAATGTAATTTTGTTTTGGTTGTTTGTACCATAAATAATAGCACTTGTCTTTTCTTCATCCGTAGTTTGGTAGATTCTAACCATCACATAGGCATCATAAAAATTTTGCCTTTCATCCTCAGGCAAATCATAAAAGAGATTGTACAAGGTTTTTGTAGTTTGTCCACCATTTATTATATATGGATCCTCCAATATTAGTTTTTCTTGACCTGCTATTTTTTTTGCTTCTACATTCTTACATACAATCGATATTCCATTATTCTTATACCAAAACATTTTTGGATCGTTCATCAGACTGTCAGAAATATTTTTATTAATTTCACTTTTTAATAAACGCCTAACATTTCTATCCAATAAAATATCTCCACATTCTCCATATAAAAGAGCCAAGTCATAAGCTTTTATGTTTGCGACATAAGCATTTATCCCAAAATTAATTGGTAGTGTTTCATTGTATACAGGCAATTCTTTTTTTCCAGTTTTTCGTTTGTCGTTTATAAAAAAATTATATTCATTCAGAACTTGATATGAATTTATGATAGCATTTTGTGATTTAAAAATCTGAAGTTTTCTTTTTTCTTGCTCGTTTATATCTGCTCCATTTGTGACAAAATATAAATTTATATGTATATCAGAATAAGAGTAATTTTGAACAATATCTCGGAACTCTTCAGTTTTTCTTTTTAGAAAAGAATTCATTGATAAATTGTCTATATTACCATCTATAAATATGTTTTTAACATGATTTATAAATTTATCAATATCTGTCGCCCCAATTGTTTTTTCTAAATTTTGTTCATTTTTAAATTTAACTTGAAAAAGATTTAGATTTATTTCGCTGTCTTGCTCTGTATCAATACAACAAATATCAATATCGCAATCATCGCTTCCTTCAGTTACCATATCAATAATATCGTTTATATCATTGTTATATATAAATTTTTGCAAAGAATACACCACAAAAGAAAATGTTAAAGCTTTTTCACTTTCTGGGTTAATGCCACGTTGTTCAAAAATTCCCAATTCTCGTAATTGTTGTTTTGTTGATTCAAGTTTTTTTAATAAAATATTATTTTCAATTTGTTGCATAACTTAAACCTTATATTTAAATTTTTATATTTTCCAACCGATGGATTTTAGTTTTTCTTTGATTTCGTTTTGAAGAATTTCAGATTGCTTGAACATTTCGGAAAGTTCCGAAGTCAGGCGCTTCATCTTTTCGTCAAAGGGTTCTTGGTCCTCCACTTGCTCCTTTATGCCTACATAGCGCCCGGGTGTTAAAATGTAGTCGTGCTTTGCGATTTCTGCGGTATCGACAACGGCGCAAAAGCCCTTTTCGTTCTCCAGAGTTCCCGCTTCGTATTTGTCGTAGGTATCGCCCAATTTTTTGATATCATCATCGCTAAGTTCGCGCAACTTGCGCGACTTCATTGCGCCCATTTCCCTTGCGTCTATAAAAAGCGTCTTTCCCTTTTGCTTCTTATTCTTGCTCAAAAACCACAGCGAAACTGGAATTTGCGTAGTGTAGAAAAGTTGGGGCGGCATGGCAACTATGCAAGAGACCAAGTCGGCCTCCACAATATTTTTTCTGATGTCGCCTTCGCCGCTCGTTTGCGATGAAAGCGAGCCGTTGGCAAGAACCATGCCTATTTTGCCAAAGGGCGCCATATGGTATATCATGTGCTGTAGCCACGCAAAGTTTGCGTTCCCCACAGGGGGTATGCCGTATTTCCAGCGCACGTCGTTTCTCAGTTTGTCTCCGCCCCAGTCAGACATATTAAAGGGCGGATTTGCCATGATGTAGTCAAACTTTTCGGTCGGGAAGCAGTCGTTAAAGAATGTGTCGGCATTATAGCTGCCGAGGTTTGCCTCTATGCCGCGTATGGCAAGGTTCATCTGGGCCATTTTCCATGTAGTCGGGTTGGATTCCTGCCCGAATACGGAAATTTCGTTTATATTGCCCGCGTGGGCTTTGACAAACTTCGCCGATTGAACAAACATCCCTCCCGATCCGCAGGCGGGGTCGTAAACTCTTATGCCCCGCGTGCCGCGCTGCGAGCTGCTAATTGGCTTTAAAATTTCAACTATCGTTTTTACGACGCAGGAAGGCGTGTAGAATTCCCCCGCCTTCTTGCCTTCCTGTTCCGCAAATTTAGACAAGCAATATTCATAGGTGCGCCCCAGAATGTCCCGAGTATCTCCCTTATCCTTCATCTTTACGTTTGTAAAGAGATCTACCACTTCGCCAAGTCTGCGCTTGTCCAATTCGGGGCGCGCAAAGCCTTTGGGCAGAATATTCTTTAGACGGGAATTTTCCTTCTCTATAAGCGCCATTGCATTGTCGATTACTTTGCCTATCTCCGCCGTGTGCGCCGCATAGGATATCACTTGCCATCTTGCCTCTGGTGGTACAAAAAAGATGTTATCCGCCGTATAAGAGTCTTTATATTCTTCCCATCCTTCGCCTTCTTCTTTGAGCTCCAAGTATTTAGATTCAAACCTGTCAGAAATGTACTTTAAAAATATTAAGCCAAGAACAATATTTTTGTACTCGGAGGCGTCCATATTCCCCCTTAGAATATTTGCCGCAGTCCAAATTTGATCTTCGAAGCCTATGTTTGTCGTATTCGTATTGCTCATATCTTTTATTAACAAGCAGGCATTCTATCTAATAAAGCCTTTTCGGCAAGTCATAATTTTATGATATTAAATATTAAAATCTGCCAAAATTTTCTATACGAGTCAAAGTCCTTATTATATCGCAAGATGCAATTCAAAAATGTTCAAAGTTTTGCACTTGTAAGCCTTGAAATTTAATTTTCCTGCTATGTACCCTATCATAAAGAAGGCAGAAAATCTGCGTATTAGGTGGCTTATATTTAGAAATTCTATCTTAAAGCAAAAAAACGTTAACAGACTAAAAAGCTGATACAATTTTCCGCATTTTGCTAAATAAATACCCTCTGGGTAATAAAAACATAAAGTTTTTTTAATTTAAAAAATACAACGAGCCAAGAAGTAAATGGTAGCCCGCTTAATGAATCCAATGTCGTCACAAAAGATGCTTTGGAATTAGCCGATGCGGGTTCAGGCAAATTACCCGAAAAACACGAAGATTCGCCCAAAAGAGAAGATACGGGGCTTAGCGCGAACTCCGAACTAGCCGAAAGTCCAAAAAACGCTTCGAAAGACCTACTCTTAGAAAAAGTTTCCGTTTTGATGAGCGGCTTTACGGGCAAGGAAGTATTGGCGTTAAAGCAAAAACTGGTAAACAATATCACAAAAGTAATCAGAGAAAGCGGGATCGGTTACCTTCCAAAAGATCATCCGAGAGCCATGCAGATTGCGTGGGAAATCGTAAAGAACGGCCTGGACGCAGAAAAGCTAAGGAGCGTTGACTCGGTCGCGGAATTATATAGCAAATTCTTTCCCAAGGGCAATTCCAAGGAAGGATGGCTATAATGGTTTCAGAAATAGAGTCTGCCCATTCTAAAAAATGTGAAGTATGGAGTGCCAAATTAAAAGCAAATGGGCTGGGGTTTGCAAGGACGAGTGCAAAGCCCCCTTCCCTCGCCCCCCGATCGCTACGCAATCTAAAAATAAAGCGCTTCCACAGAAAGCGGGCGCAAATACATTGCTCGCTATACGTGCCAGATATCATCTGCAAATCTGGCGGAAATACCTTAAAATTTTATCTTTGAGATTCTACCTAGCGTTAATGGATAGATAACTCCTCTGGTTATTATATTGTACAGCATTACGGTTATCATAAAACCGTGGTGAAAGCATGTGTATTTTAGTTAGATAAAAGAAGGGCTTCAATCTCAAAGATATTATCCCCTAAACCAACTTTGAGATCAGAACACAGAACTTTTGGGTCAATGTTCTATTCCTTTAATATTCACTCCCCGAAACTCTACCGAGAATTTCTATTTTAAATTTTTTAGCGAGTATCCGCTTGAGGCTGTCGGGCGCAAGGCCATAGATCTCTACATCGACGTCTTTCGGAGTAATTCACAAAAAAAACGTCGTACACGGAACCGCCCATACAGCGGCTCCCGACTCCGAGTTTACTGCTCTCAAATGCAATCTACACGCAGGATCTCTTTATACAGCTATCTATTAGAAATATTCATGAGAGTTCAATTTTCGGATTTTCCGCATCTTATTGGCTTCAAAAATGAATAGATTAGTTCTACACCTTGAGAGAGAAAAAATTTATGGAGTTTCTCCGTATTTGCGAAGAACTCCGATAAATTCCCCTCCATATTAACCAATACAGAGATCTCTAATCTGCAAATTTTTAAAGGTTGCAAAAAAAGAGCGCCCCTGCCCTTCCGAGCTTTGAGAGCGCATCATGTAAAGCGTACTATAACCTGCGCATCGCCTTCACATAAATGTTAGAAAAGTGTATCGAGATATTTCTTACGCGGATAATCGCAATAGTTTTTCACCAGACATCAATTCTAACTATTTCAAGAGTTCAGAAACAAAATGCCATTTAAAAGCGCGCTTTATTTTATATTCAACACTTCACGTAAAGACTTACCCTCCAATTTTTCTTTTAATATTTTCTTTGACTTTTCAAAAGACCCATCCTCTTGAATAAGGCCATTTTTCATGCAAAAATCTAACCATTTTGCAAGAAATATACCCTGCGGGATATTTTCCGCCTTAACCTGAGCTTCTATACTTTTATTGAAGGCCCGCTCGGAGGAAAAATCGTAACTTGGCCCTCCGCAAGCAGCGAGAAACAATGAAAGCGAAGCCATCGCCGATATGAGTATTTTATTTTTCATGGTGTTTTTTATTCTATTATTGTTTTACGTTGTGATATTAATTTGGGAATTACACACGGCACTCCCAAAGCCTTGCGGTATTGCGAAGAACATCCGTTTTATGCGTCGAACAACTTTCGCTTTTCTCCTCGAATCTTATCTGAGGTTTATTGCGATATTTATGCATTGAAGATTTTGATGTGACTGCGCGGGTGCGCGGCTCAATTTCACTTTCTCTTGTATCGCGTAAAAACGCAACATAGCCGGCGTATTTATATCTGCCATTGCCATGCGTTGTTCCTCCTAAAATAAATCGAGGATTTTATTTCCCAAATCTTTTACACTATCGATTCCCTCTTCTAAAGTTGAGTATTCCGAGAGTCCCGCCTTAATATTTTCAAGGGTGTTTTCGCAATTTTTCACCAAAGCAAGATATTTCTGAAAACTCTCCGGATTTATTTTCGATGAACTCTCGTTCAGAGCCTTTTTGGCGGCGGATATTTCCCCCTCCAAGTTGGGAACGGTCTTTTTCTTCATATCATAGGCCCTTTGTGCGGCGGTGGAAGAACTTTTTATCTTTCGTATTGTAGCCAAGGAAATCGCCGCAGCCTTAATATTCTTTTCCAGAGCCGCAAGTTGCAAAATAACTCTGGATTCCTCAATCGAAAGTTTAACCTTTGCCTGAGAAGCCCCCTGCCTCTGCGATTGGCTTTGAGCTGTGCTCCGCCCTGCGCCCGCCGCGCTCGAAAGCTGTGTGGACGAACCGCCCTTGCGCTTATATATGCTTTTATAGCACAACAAGCCCTGCGGATAGCCCGAACCTAAAAGCTCCATTACAGTTGAAGAATACTTACTGGATATGTCAATTTTGTAGCGATAAGTTTCCAATGGAACTCCGACATCGTTTTTCTTATTTATATTCTCTGTCAGGATATCTCCATCAAGCGACCAAGTTCCCTCGTAGGTATTTGCCAAGTGTAGCATTCCCCTACTCCCGTCCTTGTAGTAGAAATTGTGCACCAACTTTCCGTCCTTCTCAAAATTAGTTATGACTTCAAGTCTGGGTTTGTTCACTCCGCCGTACGGAGTACCAACAAGTTTAGGCGTATCTATTAAGCGCTCGCCGACCTGCCAGGTCCATTCGCCGGGAATTTGAGGGGAAAATAAAGCGGATTTTTCGGCCTGCAATTTGCGCTCGTCGTCCCAAGAGCGAAGAAACGTACCTTTCCATACTATTTTGCCTTCCGATGATTTCTCGCTCACTTGATGGAGTTCAAAATTTTTGCCGTCTAACTTTTCGATGAATTGCCATCTTGTCCAATCCGACTTTCCCTTCTCTGTCTCAGATATGTGAATTATCATAAATTCACCACTGACCTTCCACGTACCCTTCTCAAAGCGCCCGCTATTTTTCTCCTCAAAAATCACGCTTCCATCGTCCTTAAATTTGGCGATTGCCCCCCTGTTATACCAGTTACTATCCCAGATTCCGGCAATGCCCTTGCGGATATTCTCGGATGCGCTTTCGCGATCTTGAAGGTTTTTTTGCTTTTGGTAAAGCGTTAGTTTGTCGCTGTCTAAATAACTTGGCGACGATCCAAATCCGGATATGTTTACGTCCTGATCAAGCCACTCTTTGTCGCTTATTCTAATAAGTCTTGAAGCGGTACGTCCCCCGCCTTCCTCGCTCCAGATTATAAGTCCGTCCTTCTTCAACTCCCACTTGCGGCGCACAAAGCTCTTGTCCTTAAATCGCACGATGTAGTATTCGGAATTGTCGCCGTATATCAGCACGCCGTCCTTGTCGCTCCAAATTCCGGGGAAGAAATTTTTGAAACCTGAAAGCATTTCATTGTAACCTTTTTTCCAGGCTTTGTCCTCATCGCTACCCTGTACGATTAGCTCCGTGTTTTCCTCATTAAATTCCGACGCAGGATTCCCCATTCCCCATGTTTGTAAATTTTGGATTTCGCCCATTAGGCTTGATAGATTTGTGAAGTCCACTCCTGTACCTGCCCCCATGGATCGCAAATTAAGAACTTGCACCGACAATCTCTCGCTAATCTCGCCGCTGCCGTTTTCCCTGTAGTACAACTTAGCAACGCCTTTTTTGTCTATAAGAGTCCCCTTTTTCTGATTGAGCCTTACAAAATGCACCTTGCCGTCTTTGCGCCAATCAAACTTTTTATAACCGGGATCGTAGGTGGTCTCAACTATCTCGAATTTCACCTCAAAGGGGGCCTCCACATACCAGTCTCGCGAATATGGAGATTCCTGTTCTACGCAGCCGCCGAGTTTTAGTTCGGCTATTTTTACAAATGGCGGCAAATCTTTCTCTATAAGTTCCCTAACCTTTTCTTCTTTTACCGGGCTACAGGCGCTTACAAATGTGAGCGCCAAAACCAAAAGTTGGGTGCGATACTTGGCCGCCGAAGATTTTATATTTTTTATAAATTGATTCATTTTTGCAAATTGAGTTTGAGTTTTAGCCGAAAATTAAACGTCAAAAAAGAAGATGTAATATCTCGTAGTGCTATTTTCTTCCGTATTTCTTCACTATCGCCTCCGCCCTCTCTTTCGTATGGCCAAAGTCGACAAAGAAAGACCTTTTTGCGTAAATATATTTTTCACCGCTTGTTGAATTGTCCCCGTAAGCCATGCGAACAAGTATTTCTTTAGAGCTGCCTCCCTTTATTAAGGGCTTTATATCGGCGCGGCTTAGGTTCATGTAGCGAGCGGGAAGCTCAAAAGTGTCCTTCGGGAAAAATATCTCGATTTTAACTTCAAAATCTCTGGAAAGGCCGTCTCTATACTCCTCCAAGCCGAATACCTTAACAGACTTTAAGACCGCCCCAGACAGTGGTGTGATTTCCTCCTCGAAATAGGCGTTTAAATCTTTCTCAACGGCTACTTCGGGAGGGTTTCTACCTCCGCATGCGTTCAGAAGAAAAAGTCCTGATACAAGTATCAATAGTTGCAATAATTTATTCATAATGTTTATTTAGTTAATGTTGTAAAATAGAGCCCCGCTTACCTTCAGTGTTGAGCCGAGCAAATTCCTAATCCTCTGTTCGTATATAAACTCCGCGCGCTCCCGATTTCTAATGTTTGCAATAAGTGCGGATCTTACGATTTTATTGCACTCTGCGCTCAAGTTAATCAAAGCCTGATACTCGCGCCAGCCTACATAATCGGAGTAGGCTCTGCCCGCCAAAGCTGGCGTAGTCGAACGCAAATCACTTTCAAGCTCCAAAATTTTTCTGCGCGCATTTGCCTCCACCCCACTACTTGGATCTGAAAGATGCTCTATCGACATTCCAGAAGAATGTAAAAAATCCCCGTAGAGCTCGCGCACAACCGCCATAGTCGCCTGTGCTTGGAGTATGGCGGCCGTATTGCAAGTCGACGCAAAATTTCCCGCGCTATCGTCTTGAGTTAGCGCCACCACATCACCCAACTTACGGTTTACGTCAATGTCTATCCACTTTGTAAAAGAACCATTTGAATAGCTATTGTCGCCGACATACAAAAATCCGTTTACAAATATACTATTAAATAAATTTATGAGATTTTGCGATTTCGCAGATTCCGCCCATGCCTGTTCTCGTGCGCCCCTCAGCGCCAAAGCATTTACTCGCCTCTTTTGCATGCCTATAGCGACAGCCTGCTCGCGAATAACTCCGCTTGCCTTGAGCTCCCGAGAATAGTGCTCAAATTCTACAGGAAGTGTCATTTTTTTAAGATTAGCCCTGCGGGACAGCGCGTCGCATTTAGCTTTGTAGAAATAAGCGACAGCGTCGGGAGCAAGCTCTATTTTACGCATTAGGGAGTCCAGCTTCGATTTTGATGCGTGCGTAAGCTCCTCTAGCTCCCTTTCGTAGCCTAGCTTGAGCCTCCTAAGAGAGTCTGGAGACGCCTTGTTTAGTTCACTAATTTCAAAATCGACATTTCTCGACCATCTCTCCTCGTTTAATACTTTGAAATGCGGATTTTTCTCGAGAACGTAGGCCTTTGCAAACTCCCGCTTTTGCTGCTCGGAAAGGGTTTCCCAAAGCGCCAACCTATTTAGCTTTTTGTTTGTTTCATCTAAGTTTTTTCGGACTCGATCAATCGAACTCTGATACGGAGACACTTCAGAATAGAGTGTCTCAAGAATCTCCCGGCACTGTTTTAGAGCCGTGCTAAAGCGCTCTTCCTCCAGTTTCTGTTCTGCCAAAGTAACCTTAGAAACGCTTGAACCGTCCAACAGAAAATTCACGAAATTCGGCAGTATATCTGAGCTAAACCCTGCACCGAAACGTCCGCTGCTTCGCATATTTGACGTTGAACTACACGATAAGGCAAAGAGAGCTACAACGCATGCATAGATAAAGCCCAGCCTTTTATAAGATCTCTGCTTTCTCACAGGAAGTATTTAAGTTTTTCAGTTATTAAGAAGATAGAATTAAAGATCTTATAAATCCAAAATAGCCTAAGATATTTCCGCTTTTTTTTCGTCACTATCGACCTTAACCTTGATAAAGTTTCTAATCTCCATCAGAGCTTTATAAACAGCAAACCACAGATACAAAATCTCGGTACTTATTCTTAGCGCAAGCAAACGCAAAAACATCAAAATAATATCCCATGAAAAGGATCTGAATGAATATCTTATGTCGCCAAACGCGTCATATAAAGAGTAAAGAATGATGAATAAAAACGACAAGATATATAGAACTCTAATTATGGACGGTATCACAAATTCGTCCAAAGAAAACATGAGTTTTAAAATTTTTTTCCCGTTCATAGGTGCAAATTTTATTAATATATAAGTTCAGTTTAAATTTTCATAGCGAGCATGGAATGAGCGCAGGCCTCCGGACAAAGTCCGAAGGCTTGCTGTATCGATCCTTTATTCGCCTCTAACGATACATTCATACTCTCCTATGATGCCGAGTATGCTCTTTGCCTTAAAATCTGCAGAAGCAACTTTTGTGATTCCGCCATTTCGCTTTGCGGCTTCTATACCGGCATCGCCAATCGTCACAAGACCAAAATAGCTCTTGCACTTTGACTTGCCAACCTTATTGGCGGATACGTTTGAAGACGCCGCGCTCGGCAAAGTAACGTCCGTATAGAGAGAACCCTGTGGAATCGAGGTTGCGCAACCGCCCAATAGAAGAGAAATTGCAATAATGGTGGGTATTATTAGTTTTGATTTCATTTTATTCCTTTTGTTATGAACTTGAAGAAAATCTTAGACTATACAAACTACCGGCTTTTGCGCCTGCGGCAGACGATCCAAGAAAGCGAAAATATCCCTAATACAAGCGCGTAAGTCGAGGCTTCGGGAACAAGACTGAGATAGCCGTTTACATAGAAAATCTTACCCAAATCATTTCCGTATTCGTCCAAGGCTATGACTCTCGATAAGTCGAAGTCCTCATCCAAACTCCCGATATATACCCTGCCTTCGGAAAAATTATTTATTATCAAGTGGTAATCGCCGTCGCCCCAGATATCTCCATTTACAATAAAAGGATTTAACGCGTCCAAGGTTAAATCCGCTCCATTAAGCTCAAGGCTTGCGAATTCAGACTTATAGTTTAGGTAGTTTATGGTATTTTTAGTGCCCTCGGCCAAAACAAGCCCTACCAATGCGCCGTCGGAAGTCTTGATATCACTGCCTACAAAATCGACGCTTGCGTTTGAAAGCACAATATCGCCGCCCACCTTGCAAGATCCTCTCAGATTAAATTCGCCATCGTTTAAAAGTAAATCTCCGGAGGTCTCCAAGCTACCCTCGATACGTGCGTAGTTGTTTATTTGCAAAGTTTCCACCGAAGTCTGGGTAAGAGTGCTAGCGCTTTCCGTATGCAGATTATATATCTTGAGTCCCTGCTTGACAATAGATGAAAGTTTTGCGGAAGCACGTAGATAAACTTCGCTGTTTGCCGACAGCAACAAACTCCCTTCGTTTGTAAAATTACCCCTTAAATCTAAGAAGCCCCTCTGAATTTCAATAAGCCCCTTATTTGTGAAACTTGACCTTAGTGCGACGAGAATATAGTTATTGGCGTCGGTATCGCCGATATCCAAAAAGCGAATGTTTCCTAGATTTTCCAGGCTATAGCCGTCCACCACGGTTAAATCCGCCCAGTTGTAAAAAAGCGCCGTTCCGGAAATAGAACCGTTTGCCTGGTAGGTAAACGATGCCCTGTCGTAAGAGTGAGAGGCCGACGAACCCATAAATTCCGTCAAATTTCCAAAGTTTGCGTCACCGGAATTCACTCGTAAGGCAGTTGAACTGAACAAAGAGTAACCCAAATTCGTGAAGCTTCCCGTAACGACATCGCGCACGATAAACTTATAATCTCCGCCGTCCATAGCCACAATGGAATTCGTGCGAACACCCGTTTCATAATAGCCGCTTTGCGATATCACAACATCCTTATTGTATACATCTACGCCACTCAGGAAAAAGGGATCGTCTTCCGTTCCGCTTCCCGAAAGTGCGAATGCGGCCCCACAAAAAAAAATAGCAATACCTGTCAGTAATGTTAATTTCATAAAAACTGTTCCCATAAGATAGATTTTGGAAAATTTCTTAAAATTTATGATAAATATATATGCGACTTTAGTATTAAGAATACCACTTGCAGTTCAAAGAATTTTAATGTACTGATTTTAAGCAAGTAATGATATGAAACAAATGAATGATAAGTAGCCTAAGAATAAATTTTATTCATTTGGTAATAAATAACTCCGCACAGATAAGTGAGTAAGAAATTTTTATGTTGACATACGTATTCTTAATACCATGGACAAGCATACAAAATTAGCCACAACCCTACTCAGTGAGCGTGGAGTTACATTACTTGACGCGGCAAGATTAATACGAAATGCGTTGGATTCATTTTCAGAAGAATCCGGCTTAACTCCGGTACAATTTTGTGCCAAAGTCATATCGACTGGCCTCAGGCACATACGCAATGATGAGATGTCTATCAAAGATGGGTTTATATTATATCTTGAAACAAAGAAAAACTTGCGACCGGAATCTTTACGCGACATTCGCTATTTAGGAAGTCGCCTGATAAAATCCAATCCAAAGTTTGGTGAAACATATTTTTCAGAGCTAAAACCTGCGCTTTGCGAACAGTACCTTTCTTCCACTTTTAAGACTCCAAGCCAATTCAACAAGGCGCGTACGATGCTATACGGCTTATTTGAATTTGCGCTCAAGCGCGAATGGTGCGATAAAAACCCCATAAAGCTTATTGAAAAGCAAAAGGTCATAGAAAAAGAAATAATTCCTTTAAGCAACACTCAGACAGAATCTCTCTTAAAAAGTGCAGAAAATGCAAAAAAACGCGACTGTTTGCCCGCAGTTGGGCTCTTATTATTTGCGGGAATTCGGCCTCGGGAAGTGCGGCGCCTAAAATGGAAAGACATAGACTTGGAGGAGGGGTTTATCACTGTGCGTTCCCAATGCTCTAAAACAGGAGGCGTGCGCCATGTTGAAATTATGCCTGCATTAAAACGAATTTTAGCAAAATATAAAAGAGAAGATAAATCAGCAATATGCCCGCCAGACTGGAATAGAAAATGGAAAAATATCCGCGAGGAATCGGGATTTAAGGGCACTTGGGTTCAAGACGTTTTGCGGCATACGTATGCAAGCTATTTTGCAAAGAGGTATAGAGACTTGCCGCGATTGCAGTTAAACATGGGGCATAGAGACCTTTCGCTCTTGCGGTCACGATATGTAAATATGGTTGGGATAAAGAAGTCCGACGCAAAGGCGTTTTTTGAATCATTGGGTCGGGATACTGCATCTAAAACTCTTCCTTTAAACTGATAAACTTTGAATCTCTATGTTATGAGTAGAACTTATTATACTTAATTTTTATATTTTACGAAATACTTCCGGGCTTATTCCGGGATTGAGCTTGATTCGCTTGAAATGGAGCGCAAAAGGACCACCCAAATAATATTTTTAAAGGGAAATAGATTTGCGAGAAATATACGCTTGTGAACTCGACTTTTGTTGTACCCAAGTCAAGAGCTATGGCAAAAAAAATGTAAAACTTAAAGAGTCCTTATGACAGATTTTAGCGTATGACTTGCATTTCACTACCTACTTTTATAGGAGCATAAGTAATTATTTTTACTCTTTACTATTTCAAATTATCAACCTATAAAATGCCCATTAGCTTTGCGTTAGATTTTGAAATCTAACAAGAGTTTAGTTTTTCAATCTAAAAAAAATCCTTCACTCTTAACTTGACTAATCAATTTTTATGTAATCTCATTGAAACATTATGAAAAAGGGAAAAAGTAAGGCGCGTATTATTATCCGCTCGAGAGTGCCCTTCCCGCCCACTAAGGTATTCGCTGATAAAAAAAAGGAACAAAAACGCAAGGCGTGTAGAGGAAAGTCCGATGACGGAGTTTCCTCTTTTTGTTTGTCTTTCAAAATTTAGATTGATCTAATTTTATCGTGAATAAAGCATACTTACTTTGCGGATTGAATTCCCCTAAATAAATGTATATGAAAAATACAATTAAGGTACTTTTATTCTGCACTTCGTCTTTTATTGCGGCACAGGCGTTGGCTGTGGTTTATCAAACCGCGGATTCGACGTTTGGCGATATTGGCAAGCTCATTGGCGCGAGCGCTTTTTACGAAAGAGGCATATACGGGCAAGGCGCGAATGTAGCGAACATTGAATTGTACGCCGCGTGGAGAGATGATGAAGATTGGAATAACTGTATGCAATATCTCGAAGGAGCATCATACAATCTATATAAGCCTGAAACCACATCTCAAGCTTACGCCGAACACTCGTATCAAACCCTCGGGATTATGGCTGGATATAACCCGAATTTTGAAAATCAAGCGATGTCTACTGGTTTGGCATACAAAGCGTCCTACACAAGCGCGCAAATAGCCGAAGATAGTTTTTTCCGTTCAGATAAAACCGAATTAGAAACCTACAAGCTTTTCTTTACAAATTCAACCGACGTTATTTCTTCATCATGGTGCGACATAGAAATTCCACTAACCTACAAGAAAGGTGTTGTGTTAGATTCTTACGCTTACGCGAACCCTAGAACTCTCTTAGTTGGAGCGGCGGCAAATGACGGCGCAGAAGGCGCAAATACAGTTAGATCCCCATTCTTAAATATGAACGCCCTAAAAGTTGGCGCTTTAGATGATTCGACAAATTTTAAGACAGTTGCTTCGTACAGTTCTTATGGGCCAAATCATTTCTATAACCCCGTAACGAAAGAGGTAAAAGAAAGCGTTGTCAGCGCGGTTGATATTGTCGCACCTGGGACAGTATATACTGTTACCGAATCCAAGGGCACAATGAATATCCAGGGCACAAGTTTTGCCACGCCTATTGTGTCTTCCGTCGCGGCGCTGATGCACTCTTATTCAGTCGATAAAAAGATGCGTGCCGATTCGCGAGACGCTCGCCTAATAAAAGCCGTGCTTATGAATTCAGCCGACAAAATAGCTGGTTGGGACAATGGCTCGAAACGGGAAACCGTAAGAGTTGGCGATGTCGATTACGCTAACGTGCTTTCAACAAAACAAGCGCTCGATTTCAAATCTGGAGCTGGCGCGTTAAACGCCGAAGCCGCTTTGCAAGCCTACGATCAATTTGGAACCACATCTTTTTTGGAGTCTGTAGAGTTTGAAAATTCCTCATATTTCGATTTCCACACAGATCTTACCCAATTCGAATTTTCAGCAACCTTATGTTGGTATATAGGAACTGTTGTCGATAATGTTACATACACGGAAACGACAATAGCAATGAGTACCATTCATCAGATAAACGAAGTTTCCGCGGATAATTCTTACTTCGCAAATCTCGATTTAAGATTGTGGCAATTTGACGGAGAATCTTACGTTCTCTTGGCGGAATCGGTATCCGAATACAACAACGTTGAGCATATCTTTATGGAATTGTCGGAAGCTGGCGACTACCGATTGGAAGTGGCGTTCTCGGAAATGTTGTATGGAACAACTCCTAACGAAACATTCGCCCTAGCCTACAATTTAGCGCAAATTCCAGAATCGAGTGATTGTGCAGCGATATTTGGCGCGCTCGCGCTTTGGTTCGCGGTATATTACCGACGCAGATAATATCCGCCAGTTTTTGGGGACTCCACGGAATTCAATTTTATCGGAAAGTACTTTAGATAGCGGCTGACACTACGAATTGGAATATTCAAGGCATTTAAAAATTCAGTCCTATTTGCGCCTTGCTGTTTGCGAATATATTTTAGGATTTCTTCTAATTTTACTGTGCGTTGTCCCCTAGAAAATAGTCCATAAGGAGTGGTATAAAATACGTCTTGAAAGAGTATCCAAGCAGGCTAAAAATAAACTGAAAGAAGGAATTACTGAATAATAAATTGCGATTTAGCGTTGAGCAAAATATTAGCATATTGCGTGAGGCAGAGGTATCAGAGTCGATACAGTTTGTCGGAGCATAATATAGGTCGAAATACCTTGTATAGATGGCGTCAAAAGTTTAGCGGAATGGGCCAAAAGATGCAATACTCCTTAAAGAATTTGAAAACGAAAACGCAGAACTCAAGAGATGTATACCGAGACGATATTGGACAAGCGGATATTTGAGATAAAGCTTTCAAAAAACTTTTAAGCCCCAAGTGTGAGCGCGAAGCAACGGACAGGACGTACTCGCGCTTGGGCGTTGGTCAAAGTAGCGCTTGGATGTTTTTGAGGCAGATTGCAAAAATACTAAAGGTAAATCGTTCGACCTTGTGATGTGTGCTCAAACCGCCATGCAAAATTTTGCTGGATAAAATATAATCGAAGTATCGCTCCTATATCCGACTCTGGGTTATAAAAAAGTTACAAAAAGCTTCGAAAAATGTGATATAGAATCAACAAGAAGCTTGTACAGGAAGTACGGTGGGACGAGTTTTTACAGATGCCGCCGAGCAAGAAAAAAGCGAGTCCGCCAAGGGTGCTCGACTTGAGCTACGACAAAGTCACCCCATCGGAATCATGTATAAGCTTGGGATTTTTTGTCGGACTGACAGTAAAATGCAAGAAGATTCGCGTGTTTAATTTGATCGACGAGTACACTCGGCAAATGTCATTACATTTACGCAGATAGTAGCTTGAAGTCAGCAGACGTGTTGAATTGTCTTGAAGATGCGATAATCCACAATGATGTGCCCAAGTTTACCCGTTCCGGGAATGGGTCAGAAGTTATCGCAAAAATCGTAAAGGAGTATTTTTGGGATGTTTGAATCAAGATCTTGTATGCAGAAGCGGGAAATTATTGGTAGAACGGGATTGCGGGAAGTTTTAACGGAGGTTTCCGCGAGAAGTATTTGAATTGTTAGCACTTGGCTTCAAGACGTATTGAGGCATGTGTATACAAGTTATTTTACAAAGAGGTTGCTATCTCCGATTGCGTTTTTTTTAGCTTTACACATGTTCTCTATTACTCTTCTATCGTCATACATTAGACGGCGGTATTTCGGTTTTGTCATAGCGCTTTTCTTGGTCGAAAAACATCTACTCTACATTCCCTAAGCCGCTTGTCTAACTTCTTTAGCTTTTATGCACTGGAGATTTTAATTCGCGTCAGATTTAGAATTTTGCAAAAAATCTTCAGAGGGGATTCACAATAAAAAAAGTTAAAAAATGTCCACTATAATATTTATTCACACTTCCCCATAAAATACCGCCGCCGCGAAAGCCGCCGATAGGTATTCCGAATTCGGAAGGCGGATTGCGCCTTCATAAAAAAAACGGCGGACAAATATCCGCCGTTTCTATCAGGAGTTCATCAGGCTACCCGCGCTTTCTGCGATATGCCGCAAATGCGAGAGCTGCCGCTCCCAAGAGGGCGGCTATGGCGGCCGGCTCCGGGACTTGGCTTATGGCGTAGGAGCCTAAACTGTCAACCGTAAAGCTTGCAAAGCCGTCATTATATTCAATGTCTGTATCGTAAATATCCCATACGCCGCCTTCGGACTTGTGCCACGCCATCAGATTCGAGAGCTCGACATCTCCGACATACGCGCTGAATACAACAGTCCATTCTCCAGATTGGTCGTACTCCGCATCGATTAAATATGCGGCCTTGACTTCGCCGGAAATGCCCGCGGTATCGGCAGTTTCGCTTATGGAGTTAATAAGAATCTCCTTCTCTCTCATATTCGCCACGTTAAAGTCGAGGCGGAGAGTGGTATTTTCGCCCGACATATACCGTACAGAAGCGACGTCGTCGTCTCCCGTTCCGACAGTTACTTCGGAAATCGCTTGGGAGATTATGGCGGTTTTTCCGGCGGTAAATTCGCCGTTGGAGAAAGTTCCGCCGAACGCGTTTACCGCGCCCGTACCCGTGTACGACGATAGGGCGACCGACGCGCCGTCCGCGAGAGAACCGCGCTTGAGCGAAAAAGTTCCGTCGTTTGCCACACCGGTTTTCAAGAGCTGATCCGCCGCGGAACCGAGCACGATTGAAAGCGACGAATTGGAGGCGATGTTGATGGCCGTCCCGCCGTCGGACTGGGCGTATTCAAATAATTCCGCACTGGAGCCCGCCGAGACATTTATCTTATCAAAATTCGCCACCTTGAGCGCCGAAGTCCCGTTGTAGGCCTGTTCCGAAGTGCCGAGGTTGAGCGTTTTCACGCCTTCGACGGTATCGTATTCGCTGTTCCAGCCTGTTCCGGTTATAGTTCCGCCCACCGTCGCATTGCCTACGAGAGTTATATTTGAGTTTCCTTTTATAACAGAGGGCCAACTTGCGCCGTCGCCCCAGCCGCCGCCATATACGTTATTGCTGATTACGGCATTTGAGCCAATAACTATATTTGTCGAACCGTTTACGACGGCAGGTATGGCGCCGTTGGAGATTCCGCAACCGCCCGCCGTAATTGAAGAAACTGTCGCGTTTTGGACGCTTATGTTTACGTCCCCGCCGATTGTAGTTCCGGACGCCGCGCCGTATACGGAATCCACAGAGCCGCCGTTGATATTGAGGCTTACGTTGCCGTCGACATCGCTGTACATAGCGCCGGAAGCTACTATCATATCGATCTTGCCGTTATTTACGGTTAACTCCACCGCGCCGACTTTGCTCGTCCCTATGGGTTCCGTTCTGCCCGAAACCGTCTGTTGATTGCCTCCGTTGCCGCCGTATACAAAGTGCAGAGCGGTATTTTCGCCGTCAATCACGGTCTTGACGGTGCCGGAGACGACCGCCTCGCCGCCGGTAAGCCCGCCTACAAAGCTGCCCGCGTTCGTCGCGTCGGTTATGTTATTTACTACGTCTCCTAAAACTTCGAGCTTCCCACCATTGGCGATAGAAGTGCGAGTTCCTAAAATACTGCCGCTGAGGTTTTGGGTAATGCCCTCTATTTGCGCCGTAGAGCCCGCCGAGACGTTTATCTTATCAAAATTCGCCACCTTGAGCGCCGAAGTCCCGTTGTAGGCCTGCTCCGAAGTGCCGAGGTTGAGCGTTTTCACGCCTTCAACCGTCCCCCCGTCGAGGCCGCCGCCATATAGAGTTCCGTTAATTACGGCGGTTGAACCGGTGAGGGTTATCGTGGAATTTCCCTTTACGGATGTTCCGACCGCGCCGCCGCCGTACACGTCGGCGTTTATTTTGCCCCCGGAAATATTGACGGCAGTGTTTCCGGAAACGCTTGAATATTTCAAACCGCCGGCGTAAACATTGCCGTTGAGCGTTCCGCCCGATATGTTTATATTCGAGGACTTCACCCCGCTTTCATCAGTCCTGCTTGCACCGCCCGCGATGATTCCGTCCACTACGGCGTTGTCCGAAATATTGACGGTGGTCGTCCCGTTCACAGACGCATACGAACCGCCGGTGGCAAGAATAGATTCGCCGTCGTACGCGCCGATATGCGCGTCGCCGCCGACATTAATCACGACGTCCCCGTTAAGAACCATCTTCTGCTTGGCGACAGCCACATCGCCGGCATTATTTGAGTTTATTCCGCCGCGGATATGGTTTACCTCTCCGCCGGATATGTCGATTGTGACGTCGCCGGAAACCCCGTTAAAAATTTCCGCATTCGGCGTATTTGAGGAATAGTTGGACCCGTATATTGTCCCGACTTTTCCGCCCTTTACGCTGATATTTATATCGCCTTCGACTTTCCCGCCGAATTGGTCGCCCCCATAGATGTTGGAAACGGATCCGTTTTCGACGGTGATTGAGGTATTGCCGACATGCACGCCGCCTCTGCCCCCGCCGACGAGATTCTCGACTTCCCCGGACTTTACGGTGAGGCTTATATCGCCCTTTACGCTTGCGCCGTCCGCGCCGCCGCCCGTGAGCGAGTACATCTTAACGCCGTCTACCACGATATCCGCGCCGTCCTCCATAGAGGAGCCTTCGCCGGAGCCGCCTATTGCGACATTGCCGGCGGTATTCCCCAAGACGGTTGTCGAATCGAACGTATGCGATATTTTTTCGGTTGCGGAATATTCATTATTGCCGCCGAAGTAAATGTAGCCACCGTTGGCGCCGAGAGTCCCGCCGTCGTTTGAGTTTTTGCCTATTATGGGCGTGTTGCCGTACATGAATACGGAGCCGCTCGTAGTGGTATTTGACGTGGAATATACCGTGATATTTTTCTTTTGCGCCCCGTCAATGCCGGCAAGCTCGAGAATCCCCCCTGTGGAGCCGGAGAAGTTCACGCTATCAGCGAGTTGGGATTCAATTCTTATCGAGGAGCCACCGGAAGCCGAGTAGCCGCCGGTGAATCCGGAAATGTCGCCTCTGACGACGACGTTTGCGGGCGCGGCGTCCTTTAAAATTTCAGTGCCGTCGACGAGCGTGATGTCGACGCTTTTATCCGCGCTTAGCGTCCCCACCCCGCTAATTTTGCCGTTTAAGACATAGTTGCCGTTTGTGAAAAGCGCCCTTGCGCCTTCGGCGAGCTCAAATGAAGCGTTTGCGGGATTATTAGTCTGGGATACAAATATTATCGCTGGATTTTGCGCGTCATGAGCCTTGAAGATGGAAATTTTTCCAGAAAAATCCGACATATCCGCAGTTGGCGCCAAATACAATCCAGATGCGACCCACAATTCGCCAGAGCCTAAAATTTTATCGGCGTCAAAGAGGCTTAAAGCAGACGCCGTATATTTGGATTCGAATATGCCGTCGATAGTGAAATCGCCTACATTGTACACGGGGCCGCGGTGGATATTGCCCGAAGCGTCTTTATAGTAATACCCGCTAGCCGATATGTACGATCCGGAATTCACTAAATAGGAATCCTCATTTTCTATCGACACCACAGTTTGAGGTTCTGCCGCCATTGCAGCTCCCGCAAATAAAGGCAGCAGCATAAAACCAATTAGTTTGTCTTTCATTTTATAGATTCGTCCTCCGTTTCCCCTTCCCTATTGGCTTGAAATAGACCCACATATTGCGAGGCAATAGCATGTAGATCTAAATTAAAAGATTTCTTAAATGTTTCCGGGGCCTACATTGTCAAGCAAATTATACCTTTATATGAAGAGTTTCTACCTTTTTTCAAAACGCCAGTGCATAACTGACGGTAGATGTTTTTATATATTGTTAGTTTTTGTAAATATAAAAGTTTAAGTTGTTGATTTATTTACTTATTGCCCCCTAGGGGGCGGCGCACTTTAGTTCGTGAAGAT